>JGI2173J19968_10000262_pt1 | contig 18788 bp, 18 predicted proteins | sample DeeMarSWOR136_30_FD_19968 | JGI IMG/M metagenome (IMG submission 19968) | reverse complement strand
TTTTGAAGGAAGCGGAAAAATACTATTAAGCAGCTTTCCGCTTTAGAAGCAAAGCATGTTCTTTCACGTGATGCTGACGACTGAGTGCAATTTGCAGTGCAGGTACTGTTTCGGCGAGACCCTTGAGGATTTTGATGAAGATTTCGCCGATTTCGATGTGGATTACGCTTTGCCCAGAAAAGCCAACTACGATTTTGCGTTGTTAGCCAAGTTTTGCAAGCGAGACCCAGCGTGCGTTTTGACTTTTTACGGCGGCGAACCATTGCTCTGCACGAATGAAATTAGACAGATCATGGATCTGGCGAAGCCGCGGCACTTCATGATTCAAACAAACGGCTTATTCTTGGATCGTTTGGAGCCTGAATATGTTAACCGTTTTCACACGATTCTGGTTTCCTTGGATGGCGACGAAGAGTTAACTGACTATTACAGGGGAAAAGGCACGTTCAGAAAAGTCATTGACAACGTGAAACTGATCGTGCAGAACGGTTTCCGAGGCGAGTTGATTGCGAGAATGACGGTGATGGAGCAAACAGACATCCACAAGCAAGTCAAGTGGCTCTTGGACAACGAGGAGTTTGCGTTTTCTTCGGTGCACTGGCAGCTGAACGCAGGCTTCTGGGCAAACGACTATGCAAGACGAGGCTTCAAACGCTGGAGCGAAAAGAGCTATGTGCCTGGCGTAGAGCGGCTGGCGCGGTTCTGGGTTGACCACATGGAAGCGAAACGCGCTGTCCTAAGGCTTTATCCCCTCTTAGGCATTGCCAACTCGCTTTTGTCAAATGAAGAAGCTAAACTTCGCTGCGGCGGCGGCTGGATAAACTACGCTATACAAACCGACGGCTACATAACCCCGTGTCCTACCATGTGGGGGATGAAAAACTACTATTTAGGCAACATAGCCCAAGCGAACCCGCTTAAACTGAAGAGAATCTTCGTTAGCTCGCCCTGCACCGAATGCGACATCTTCAGCGTTTGCGGTGGCCGCTGTCTCTACGCGAACATAACCAAACGCTGGAGTAGCGAAGCGTACGCCGCGGTCTGCAGCACAGTAAGAGGTCTCGTGAATGCAGTAAAGACGGCGCTTCCTCGGATCGAAGAGCTAATTAACGATGAGAAAGTGAGCTTGCGTGATTTCGAGTTTATGAAGTACAATGGCTGCGAGATAATCCCGTGAGTTTTGGAATAATCCTTGTTTATTTCCTCTTTCGGCAGCTTATTTACTTCAATCTCAAGACCAGTGCAACCTTGGACGTCATGGCTAACCCCATTTACTTGGCTGATAGATGTGGTAGCCTAGTTAAATTAGCTCTTCGTATATCTCCACAAGTGAATCAACATTCTTATCCCAACTGTACTTATCTTCCATAATTGCACGAAGCTCCGATTTGCATGAAGACAAATCCGCCTTAGAGTAATCCAAAATTGCTTTCGCCAGCAGCTCTGGCATGTTAGGTGGAACTAGCTTCCCATACTCATCCATTAGAATTTCACTTATTCCTCCCACGTTTGTCGCTATCACAGGCAGTCCGCATGCCATGGCTTCAAGTGCAACCAAAGGCAAGCCTTCACCAGATTTAGACGGCAACGCAAAAAAATCTGCAGCATTATAGTAAAACGGTAGATCATCATCTGAGACGAAGCCCGCTAACCTAAAATTATTTTCTATTCCTAACTGGTTGATCATCGCTTGGGCTCTGTTTTGGCTTGGTCCTTTTCCAACAACCAAAAAAGTAATGTTCGGGTTCTTTTTAACTGCAATGTTTGCGGCGTCAATTAGTGTGTCGATGCCGTTTTTGTAAACAAGCCTCCTAACTGTTAATACAAAGACCGCATTTTTGGAGATTCCTAGCTTTCTTCTCATTTCCTCTCGTTTGCCAGCTATGGGTCGAAAATGAGTTAAGTCAACGCCGTTATGTAATACTTTGACCTTTCTTGGTTCTGCGCCTAAACTTAAAACGTAATCCTTGGTTGCATTGCTTACGGTGATTATTTTGTCCGCTTCTTTGAGTGTTTCCTTTCCAATGACAAGGTCATTTAACCGTTCAATTTTGTCAAACATGCTGTCGTATTGGATGAACGTGTTATGCTGGGTAAGTACAAACGGCTTAGAGTACCGTTTCGCAAGCTTTCCCATAATAAGCGACGCAAGGTACGGATGACCATGCGCATGAACTATGTCGCTTGATTTCACCGCTTTAAGAAAGGTGTCAAAACTTGCCACCGAGGGAATCGCGTAAGGTATCCCAAGGCGAAACCAAATGTTCAAAGATTTATAACACTCAATATTTACTCCATCGAAAACATAACTTTTCGGCGTTTGAATCCTGGGGGTAACCACAAAAGGCTCATAGTTTCTGTGACGAAGTCGCCTGTTTTGTGCATAAACAACCTTTTGTATTCCGCCAACCTGTGGCAGATACTCGTTTGTAACAATGCACAGGCGTGTTTTAGCCATGGAAGCCCAACTGCGTAAATTTTTCAACCAAGATAGTATTATAATTTTATGGTAAATTCATCCGTTGAATGGTGCTTAAGCGTTGAAGCAAGTCTTATCCACTTTTAACTTATTGATTGCGTAAATTAGCTCCATGATCCCTTGATCTAAGGATACACTCGTACGGTAGCCTAATGCCTCTATTTTCTGAGTTGAGAGATGGTAATCTCTCTTATCCAAATCTAAATTTGACTCTGCGAACTGCAAATCGCAATCAAATTGTTTTTTTATGCGTTGGGCGATTTGTTCTTTGGTAAACGTTGACTCTGACGAACTAACGTTGAACGTTTGACCCTGCATGGATTCTTTGTTGTGAACCGCGAACATTATGCTGCGAGCTATGTCCTGAACGTGAATGACGGATCTGAGAGTGTTTTTTCCGTAAACTACGAGCGCTTTATGTTTGATAGCTTCGTAGACAAACTGGTTAACCAACAGATCTAACCGCATTCGGAAAGAAAACCCAAAGGCAGTGGCAAACCGCAAGGTAACAACGTTCTTTCTTTTCGAAAATATCTTTTCCCCTTCAAGTTTAGTTATTGCATAATGCGATGGCGGATTCGGCGCTATTTTCTCTGTGCAGCTTGACCCATTAACTTGACCATACACGCTTCCTGTGGAAGCGTAAATTAGGAGTTGATCATCTGAAAGGTAGTTGTCTATTTTTCTAGATCCATTAACATTAACATCAGTTGCCTGTTTCTTGCTACGTTCACATAAACCATGACCAACAAGAGCCGCCAGATGCACCACAACATCCTTCTTTTCAAGAAGACCGCTGATTAAATTATCATCCCTAACATCTCCTTTAACGAAGTCAAAACCAGGTTTGCCAAAGTTAACAGAAAGCCCGTGCATACCCCAAGTTAAATTGTCTAGAACGGTCACTTCGTGTCCTTCTGTGAGCAACTCTGGGACAAGCATAGAACCTATGAAGCCTGCGCCGCCAGTAACAAGGATTCTCATTCTAAATCCCTGCTGAATTCAACTTGAATTGAGCGGTGACGATTCACGCTAAAGGTGCTGAACAAAGGCATTTTTACCAACCAGCCCTCACGGTTTCGATTATGTATTGCAAGTCTTCTGAGGTTAAGTCTTCATGAATTGGCAGGCAGATGAAGTCTCTATCAATCCTGTCAGTGTTAGGCAAGTCTTTTCTTTGTTTGCCAAAGATTGAGAACTGATCGTTTCTAAAGTTCTGCATGCGCAATTCTATCCCTTTTGTATGCATAGCTTCCATGAATTTTTGCCTGCGCTCAACATGGATTGGGTACAGGTAGTAGGAGCTTTTTCTATCCGTCTCATATTTCATGAGTGTAACACCCCTTACTCCTTCCAATTCTTCATCATAGATCTTCGCTTTTTTCCTTCGCTCGGCTAAGATCTCATCCACAAAGCGAAGTTGCTCTCTTCCAATGGCCGCAAGGAAACTATTCATTCTCATCTTGTAACCGACCTCAGTAATGTCATAGGGGTACTTTCCTGTCAGTTCATCTCTCTTTTTCCTATCCATCCCAAACCAAGATCGCCTGTTAGCAACTTCAAAAATACTCTCGCTGTTGGTTGCCAGCATACCTCCATCTCCTGTTGTTATGTGTTTAGAGGTCGCAAAGGAATAACATGCAAAATCAGATTTGCAACCAATGTAATCTTCTCGGTAGGTTGCGCCAATTGCGTGGGCACAATCCTCGATTAGCGCCAAATTATGTGCATGAGCTATCTCTCTGAGCTCCTTTAGGTCACATGGATACCCCAAGTTGTGTACACAGACGATCGCTTTGGTCTTTTTTGTGATTCTGCTCTCTACGTCCGAGGCATCAATGTTTGCTGTCTCATAGTTAACATCCGCAAAGACGGGTGACGCGAACTGTTCAAGAATTGCAGTGTTTGTTGCTATCATAGTGAAGGCTGGAGTAACTACCTCGTCTCCTGGTCCTACATCTGCAATGGCATATGCCAAGCGTAAGGCGGAAGTGCAGGAATTCAATGCTATAGCAAATTTGATGTTAAACTTTTCAGCGAAGGCTTCTTCAAAAAGAGTTGTTTCTGGTCCAACGTTTATCCATTTGCTCCTTAAAGTCGTTGCTGCAATGTCTACTACGCTCGGAGGTACGTGCGGGCTAAACACGCTGATTTTTCTTTGTGGTGCCATGCTTCGATACCTCTCTTTTTAGCTGGAGACTACTTTTCGTTTGACTTAAAAGCAGTTAGTAACCCCTGATAGAATCATCCTCGCTGCAAATAAAAGGATTTTTATAAAGATTTCTTGACGCAAAAAAATCCTAAAGATTTTTAGTCAATATTTCTTGACTAAACAAAAGTAATTTTAATTTCAAACTTACGAAAAAAGAAAAATGTAGTGTTGCGCGGGTGACGTCACCACGGAAAACGGTTGCGAGAATTCCGAGTTTTCCAGTCTCTATGCGGCATCAGCCTTATCCTTTAGCGTTCATGGTTCTCTTTGTGTTGACGTTATCGCCGATAACATGGATTCACTGAAAAGCCATTTTTCTTCGCCTTCATCTACTGGTTCAGCGTTAACTGGAATTGTTACAGTGACTGTGGTTCCTTTCCCAACCGTGCTTTCCACACAGATTTTTCCACCGTGAACCTCTGCTAAGCGTCTGCAAATGGGCAAGCCGAAGCCCATGCCTTTCGCCTTAGTTGTGAACAACGGAACTCCCCCCTCAAGCTTACTTAAGGTTTCTTCTGACATCCCTGCACCGGTATCCTGGAAGGCTATTTCCAACTTGCTTTTTACTTTTCTGCTTCTTATCGTTAAGGTTCCGCCTTCGAGCATAGCGTCAATTGCGTTTTGGATTATGTTGACGAAAACGTTACGTATTTTTTCCGTGTCAACTCTGACCATTGGCTTGTCTTCGGTGGCGTCTATAACTTGGATTTTTTCTGGAACTTCAAGGGAAGACAACGCGCTTTGCAACATTGCCTTTGGAGTAGTCGCTGTGAACTCCAACTTCAGGTCGCGTGAATACTCTAGCAAGTCATTTATGATTTTGTTAGAGTGATTGATGGCTTTTTCAATAGTTTCAAGCATTTGTTTGCCTTTAGCGCCTACTTCTGTGCTATATTTGGCTTTCAAGTAGTATGTTGCGCCCATTATTCCTGTTAATGGATTACGCAAATCATGCCCAATCATGGCGGCTAATTCGCCGATTGTAGCAAGCCGTTCAGATTTGACCAGTTTAGCTTGGGTTCGCTTCAACTGTTCCGTTCTTTTCTCAACTATTTTTTCCAATTTTTGAGAATACTCTGCTAGTTTGTTTTGCATGATTCTCCTTTCAGTTATGTTTACCGCCAGTTCCAACGCAGCTATAACATTTCCCTTTTCATCTTTAATTGGAGTAACAATAAGTTCAACCCAAAACGTGTTGCCTTTATCATCTTGATTAGAGTACTCGTGAATGTCGAGTGGCACGCCGTTATCAAAAACTTTTTTGACCCCACAATCTGGACAAATATCAGTAAGCCTGTTAAAAGTTGAATAACACATTTTGCCTTCACAGTCGCCATTGATTTGTTTCAAAAGTTTGTTCGCCCAAAGAATGCGATAGTCTTCACTAATAATTGCAAGTCCAGCACCAATGTTTTCACTGACAGCCTCAAGCATATCCCGCTCCTGCTTAAGCTCATCTTCCATTCTCCTGCGCTCAGAGACATCTCTTACAATTCCTAACAGGCATGATGTACCTTTGAACCTCAGCAGGTTAGCGGATAACTCTGCGGGAAATTCTCTTCCATCTTTTCTAAGAGCGGTGAATTCCACAGTCTTTCCTTTAATCTGCCTGTTACCCTGAAGCTGCTCAACAAATTTTGGTTTAAAACTATGGTCTTGTGGAGGAATCAGCAGATTCAACACATCTTTGCCTACTGCTTCTTCTCGGCTATAACCAAAAATTCGCTCAGCAGCAGGGTTCCAATAAACGATTTTACCTCCCTCGTCAGCCAAAATTATGGCATCAATCGCAGAGGTGCTTATCGCACGGAACATTTCTTCACTATCGGTCAAAGCCTGCTGTGTTTGTTTCCATTCAGTTATGTCTTCTCCTGAACTTAATGTACCGATGACTCGTCCGTTACGGTTCCTCAAAACGGTGTTATGCCACCAAATTAGACGCATTTCTCCGTTCTTAGCCAAGACAGGATTTTCGTGATATTTTGGAAAACTTGCTTTTCCTGCAAGTATCGAACGGAAGTGTCTTTTCACCTCGTTTTTAACTTTGTTTGGCAAGAAATTATCAAACCAATTCTTCCCAAGCGCTTCTTCCGCTGTGCACTTTAGAATCTCGCAGCCCTTCCGGTTCAGCATGGTGATGTGACCTTTAGTGTCTAGAGCGACGAGCAGTACATCTGCAATATCTAGGTAGTTTTGTGCTCTGTCTCTCTCTTCTAGTAGCTGTTTCTCAGCCCTTTTGAGTTCCTCAAACAACCAGCGGTATTTTTTCTCTGAGGCTAACAGTTTTGCTTCTGATTTCTTGCGTTCAGTAATGTCTTTGACGAAAACAGATAACCCAGCCATGGTGGGATACGCGCTGATTTCAAAGACGAAATCCTTATCTTTAACCCGATACTTTTTCAAAAAACTCTGTGGTTGCTTTGTTCTTAGTACTTTTTTGTAGAATTGCTCAATTTTTGTTCCTTTGATATCGGGAAAAATCTCGGTGAGGGACTTTCCGATAGCGTCTTTGGCTGATATTCCAGTGAGCTTTTCAGAAGCTTTGTTCCAGTAAGTATATTTCAGGTTTTTGTCCATTGCAAAGAAGATGTCGCTAATGCTTTCGGTAAGCTCTCTGTATCTCTCCTCGCTTTCTTTGACCTCTTTAACCTTTTCATTTACAAGTGCTTCCATTTTCTCGGAATATTCCTTAACTCGCTTCGCATTTTCTTTTCTTCGAGTAATGTCACGGAATATGACAAGATCAGCAGGATGCCCAGCATAATCAATCTTTTTCGCCTTTATTTCTACATACCACGCCTTACCAGTTTTATCTGTGAAGGTGACTTCGTACGGTTCAACAGGCAAGCCCTGCATTCTTTTCTTCAGATTTTTCAACATAATTTTTTTGCTTTTTGGATGAAGAAGGTTTAGTTCAAAGAACGCTTTACCAATAATTTCCTTCTTATTAAGCCCGGTCATTTCCTCAAGCGCATTGTTCACTAACAGAAGATGCCCTTTTTCGTCAACAATAACTGCAGGATCAACGATTAAGTTTAGGATGGTCATGAAGTTATTTTCATTACTTTTCTGGGGCTTGTTTCGCATAATTCCTTCCCATCGTTAGATCGAATTTGATTTTCCAAGTTTTTCAGCGAATGATGTGGCATAAGATAATTGTAAGCAATGAATAAAGGCTTATGAATCGCTCGTACAGATTCAGGTTCGTCTATATTCCGAATAATACTGCAAAACGCTTGTTCAAAACTCAGAGCGCATATTTCTATTTAATAAAAGTAAAGTAGAAAAAGGAGAAGTGAAACTCTAAAGTTTCTTGTAAACTGCGTCTCTTTCCTTGACTCGTTGCGCCAGTTTTAAGCCTATGCTTTGTCCTGCTTCCGCTCTTTGTATGTTTTTATGTTCGATCTGCATGGATTCGACGGCTTGCTCAAAATCTGTTGATGGACCCTTGACGAGTATGCAGTCGCCTACGGATAGAGGCGCTGTCAGTTCAACTACGGCGACGCTGATTTTGGAGAAGAAATGCGTTATACGCCCAACCTCGACAATATTTTCCTCGCTCAAACACACCAACCCCTTAATACGATATAGTACGCCAAGCGCATAAAAAACTTGTTCAAACGCATCCAAAACCTAAAGGATAAAAAGTTAATCGTAACTTCAGCAATTCAAAACTTTATTCTTCACTTTTCCTGAATCGCCGTATGATACCGAGTAGAAAGTTTGCTCTTGGAACCTTTTTCATATAAGCTTTATAGTCGTCTCCAAACTTCTCAATCGCGTCTTTGTCTGCTTTGATCAGATCAATGTATGTCAACGGGAAAATAGGAATACCCAGCAGTATGATAATCCAGTGCTGGAAAAGCAGCATACCTGCAATTGCCCACAGGATGAATGTCACATACTGTGGATGGCGAACAACGGAGTATATTCCAGTGTCGACAAGTTTCGTGGTATGAATATAACTTTGTCCTTTTCTTACTCCACCTTTTTTCCGAAACTCAAATACTGGAAGCGTACCAAAAATTATGCCCGAAAAAACGTAAAGTCCCACTCCAACATACGCCAAAATTTCAATTTGCGAAACCTCAGACACCAAATAAATGCCAACGACGATTTGCGAGAGAAAAAGAAGAGTTGTAAAGGTTACTGGCACATGATCCATCCAAGAAAAACTTCTCTCAGACATTCTATTCGTTCCTCAACTTTAATACAAAATTGCAACAATTTCTATTAATAAAACTTTAATCTTGTTTTTACAGCGTATACTCGTTTTCAACTATACCTAAGAATCAAGCCTGTATCACCTGAACCGCGTATACTCTGTCGTCCAAAAATGAAAGCACTTTTTCTATAGTAAACAAATAACTTGATATATAATAGCAAATCTCGCCGTTTTGATAAGATGTTTTTTGAATTAATTTTTGCTCCAAAAACCTAACATAATCGGGACAAAATCCAAATCAGTATTTCCAGCTAGAAAACCCTTTAAGCAAGATAGGTAGAAAACAACCAGTTCAGGAGTACAAAACAAAGTGTACCCATTCGCTCTGAAAGATATGTCGGGCATAAGTGGAGATAAAAAAATGGTGGGTGGAAACGAAGATGAAAGTAGCCAACATTCGGCAAAAACTAAAAACCACTCTACCGCCAAGCCTCTTGAAAGAAGCACTCATCGCATTTTCCTTTAACGTTTTTGGAGTCCTTGCTGGCTTCACATTTGCGTCTTACTTGAATGTGTTTCAACTTTCCACATGGGTCATCGCGCTGTACCCGTCGGTATTAACTGGCAGAGGCGTTGTAAATGGCGTATTAAGTGGGCGCTTGGGTACTGCTCTCCACCTTGGAACAATAAAGCCCCAATTCAAAGAAAACACGGAAAGATTCTATATGCTTTTTAGATCAGTTATTGTCCTTACGTTGCAAACGGGTATTCTGCTTGGTGTAGCATCAATATTTTTTGGAAGCTTGTTTTGGGGAATAACAGTAACAGACTATTGCAATATTTTCCTGATTATTATGGCAACCATGTCCATTGGAGTAGTGACTTCTTTAGTCACAATAGAAGTTGCGTTTTTTTCGTTCAGAAAAGCTTGGGACCCAGATGTTATCGTTTACCCTGTGATGTCTACAATTGCAGATGTAGTCATGACTCTTTGTTTTGTTCTTGTGCTGAACTTGTTCTTTCAATTTGGCTTCTTCGGGAAAATAGCAGTGGTTTTTTTTGGATTGATCCTAGTAATCGCTACCTTAGGTATTTTGCCAAAATGTGTTCACGATAAGCAATTCACTAAAACAATAAAAGAAACTCTTTCAACACTGCTAATCATTGCCATAATCGTTAACGTTACTGGAACAATTTTGAAGCAAATAAGCGAGACAATAGGCAGCAAAAAAGAAGTCTACACAGTATATCCCGCGTTAATTGACACTGTTGGCGATGTAGGTTCAGTAGTTGGGTCAACCGCCACAACAAAACTGGTTTTGGGTTTGCTTAACCCCGTTTTTTCTTCAATTAGAAAACATGCTCCGCGAATCCTTGCCACTTGGTGTGCATCGTTGATAATGTTCATGGTGTATGCATTCCTGTCATTACTTGCGCAAGGCAGTCCTTTAAACACTGGTTTTCTGAGCTTAACCTTGCTTTTGTTTACGACAAACATAATTGCGGTTTTCATAATTGTGGTAATCTCTTTTGCTATAGCCATTGCGACTTTTAGAAAAGGATTGGATCCTGACAATTTTGTTATTCCAATTGAAAGTTCTCTTGCTGACGGCATTACAACTGTAGCTCTGCTTGTTGCTCTGTTTTTGATAGGATACTAACACAGATTGTTATATACAAATCCCGCCGCAATGTCAAGTATGTCTGGAATCTGAGTTAAAGTACATTGCCTATACATTCACAAGTCGCAAGAAAGTGATAACCACTGCTGTACCAAGGCTTCATAGAACCCCATTTCAGCCTTCATATAGTTTCTATATCCCCAAACCCGAACCCTCTCCAACTCCCGCCAACTCTCTTCTTCCCCTACTTTCTCCTACTCTCTTACTAACTCTCTAAAAAACACACAACACAATAGTGAATCAAGATTTCTTGACAGAAACGCTTTTCTTGTTCATCAACTAATTCATTGATAATTAATAGAATGCGTGAGGAGCTGCGTCTTTCAAAATGAGGAAGAAACTTGTTATTCTCTTCCTTCTTTTGGCATTTGTAGTTCTTTTGCATATAATCATACTTTCTTTACTGTTCCAACCAAAAAAGGAATGGTCTTTGAGTGAAGAGCAAAAAGAAACAGTGATGAGTATAGCGATTGCCTATGTTGAGGAAAACTATGGCACCGACTATTTCATCAATGGAAATGTTACAATTAGTTCATACGCAGAGGGAGGGGGATTCTTCGGGGAGACTGTCTATACTTATCCGATGGCGTCCTTTATTGTGCCTGCAGACCTCACGCAAACAGCGGTATCGGTTCATGTTTTAGTTGACCCAGAAATGGGAAAAGTGGTTAAAGTTTGGACAGCTATTTCTCACGCCACGCCTGAAAGTATGCTCCCTACAGCTTCACCATGAAAAGTTGAAAAATCAAAATTAGTTAACTATCGCGAGCTGGCAAAATTTCGACAAACGGCATATTTGGCGCCTAATAGCCAATCAATGCAGAAACCAGTAGAGGGGTCTCTTCCAGAACCAGTTAAAGTTTCTATATATAAGGGGGCTATAGTCTGCCGTGAGCACAACAGTCATCAGAGAATCACTAACTGGCTTAGTGAAGCCATTCAAGCCGAAACGCGTGCTGCTAGTAACTTAGAGTAGTTTGAGTGTTCGGAGTAGTTTTTTGAATTCTTCTTCTTTCAGCGAAGCGCGCCTGCCATTCGCGTAGATTTCCTTTACTTTCTTTACCGCCGTCATCAGGGCTTGCTCGTTTGGAGGTTTTCCCGTGATTTCTGTTATCTTATGTTTGATTATGCCTTTTCCTGATTGTTTTCCTATGGTTAAGCGCCGCGCGTTTCCCACAAGTTCAGGTGGGTAAGGCTCATACGTCCAAGGATTACTTAAGACCCCCTGAGTGTGGATTCCCGATTCATGAGCAAAGCCGTAATCGCCCACTATTGCCTTGTTGGGCGGAACCACGTAACCCGTTGCCTTGCCGATGAAATCCGCTGTCTGCTTAAGCTTTTCAGTTTTGCCTTCGAACTTCTTTACACCGTACTGCAGGTATAGATTCAAGAGGACCTTTTCTGTCTCAGCGTTCCCAGCCCTTTCACCTATTCCGAGAAACGTTGTGCTCGCGTAAACCTTATCCCATAAGCCTGACGCTGCCCGTATGGCAGCCATGGTGTTTTCAACCGCGTTTCCAAAATCATCATGCGCGTGAATCTCAATGGCTCTAATTTTCGTTTCTTTTTTAATTGCTTTCACTTTGGCTGGGATTCCGTTTGGCAGCGGCGCGTTCGGGTCTGAAAGCCCTATTCCAACAGTGTCGCACACGCGGTAACATTCTGCCCCTGCTTGAGCTACGGCGTTGATTAACTTCTTTTCAAAATCCCAATCTGCACGCGTGCTATCTTCCCCGTGAACAAACGTTCTCAGCCCATGAGTTTTAGCTGCGTACTCAACCACCTCGACTATGTTAGCCAATATCTGGTCTCGCGTCTTGTCAGGCCATTTAGCCTTGAAGTGTATACCTGAAACTGGATGCGAGATGCCTACTTCCCTGAAACCGCACTGAACGGCACTGTCAACGTCCTCTTTAACGGCGCGGCACCACCCAGCCACTCTAAGGTCTAGTTTCATTTTTTGGATGAGTTCAGCCGCTTTCTTGTCAGGTTTCTGGTAATGGAAAATTTCTATCCTTTCCACGCCTGCCTTGCTCAGAAGCTGAGCCAGTTTTGCTGCATCTTTTGGTCCTACGGCTAAGCCGGGCATTTGGATGCCGTCTCGCAGTGTGGTGTCATCTATTATGGGCTCGGTTTTTAATGCCATTTTGAAATAAAAGTTTTCTAATTCCATTTTTGCACTGCTCTGCTTGTTTATGCCTTCTCTTTGTGATTATGTATTGCTAAATTACGCATTGTGGTCGTTGATAAATGTTTCTGTATATTATTTGATAGTTTGTCCAACCGATAATGAGACTCTGATTAGTTTTATCTTTACTTATTATACTGAAAAAGTTTACTTTCTGAATGCATAGAGACTATCGTCTTACTTTCATGCGTAATGCCTTTATCGTGCCTGAAACAGCCAAAACGTGCACCGCCGCTTCCCTACCCGCCACAGACGTAATCGAAGCCAACGAAGCCCTAACCAAATCCACCGTGGCGAGCGAAGTGCGAATCACCGCCGTCTTCTTCTCCACATCATAATCAATAAGCGCTAAGCTCGTGAGACTCGCGCCGTACTCCCCGTAAAGCTTAGCCACAGCGCTCCAAACAGCATCCATAAAATCTTTCCGGCTGGGCACTCCGTCAGAGTCTACTTGCAACGCTAAGTATCGTCGTTTAACTCGTTTCAACAATCCTTCCCTTCCTTGATTACCCGTATCCCTGGCGCCACAAACTTGGCGCTGAGCTTCTCCCTGTTACGCTTAACAATAGCCGCAGGTTCCTGCGACACCGCCTTCAAAGCCGAAGCCTTATCCAAACCGAAGAGAAACGTCAGCGCAGCCATTTCCCGCGGCTTTCTTAGGAGCTTCGCCTCTGAGACACCGCTTGAGACGACAATTGGCAGGTGAAATTCCTTGGCGATGGCTGCTTCTCGGCGTAAGCTGGAGAGAAATCTGATTCTTGCAGGTCCTTCCAAAGCAAGCAGGGGTTTCACATCAATTTCCAACGCTGCCAAGCTGTTGCTGGCTAATTCGGCTTCTGCCCTGTCGAAAAATCTCCTGCGAAAATCTAGTAAAGGAAAATTCAGCAGGTCAACGCGGTGGTCCTTGGCTGCTTGCCTTGCAACCTGCTTGTTCTCGCAGTTGACGCAGATTATTTCAGTTTTTCGTCTCAGCCGTCTCAGCTGGTACATAAGCTCATTCTGCGTTTTCGGTCGCAGGTCTATCCGTGAGGCAAAGTCTATTTTAGCTTCGTTGCAGACTGCCTTAAGCTTCGCGACTTCATCTCTGCGTGTTTCAGGTGGAAAAGGAACGGCAATCAAGCGGTAGCCAAGTGCTGCTGCCTTAGTTATCACCTGCAAAGCTGTGGTGTGGTCTTTCACGTTTAGGCGTAGGTGTAAATCTGCAAAGGTTTTTTTCATGGCAGTACCCCTGCATTTCTGCAAATCTTCACTATTTCTTCAGGAGTCTTATTCTTGAAGTGAATTTTGAAGTGTATCGGGTCGTTTGGCGAAAACCTTAACTCACCTTGATAGGCAGCTTGCTTGTTAAATCTGAGGTAAAGGTTTCGCTTTTCCAGATGCAGTTTGATTTCGTTGTCTAATGTTTCCTTGTCTATTGAGCTTAGACCAGCAGCGATTTTCTCTAGAGCGGCTGGAAGCTGCTGCTTGTCCGTGAGTTTGGTTTCGAAAAGAATTATTGGGTTCTTATGATGCCCTGTTAGACTGGTTTTTTGGAAAATGGCGTTTTCGCCGAGTTCTTTTGGCAGGGTGTTGCGAATTGCGGTTAGGACTTTTTCTGGATCTTCGGTGGCGTGAGCGAAGGCTCGCACATTTATGTATCCTATGGGTGTTTTAGAAGGCAAGGGAGCACCGCTTTTGTTTGGGCGGTTTTACCTTTTAGGTTTTTTCTTCGGTTTCGGTTGCGGCTTCGGTTTGGGTTCAGGTTTGGCTTCGGCTTTTTTCTTTTCCGCGTAGGCTTTTATAGCTTCGACGTTTTGGTCGTGGGCGGTTTTTCTTCGCCTATCAACAGGTATTTCCAGTCTTTTTGCTTCTGCTGGGTTTAAGCCTGCTTTTTTGAGTTCTTCGAGGCTGAAGCCTCTGCCGCTGCGTTGTTTTCCGTCTGGCTTAAGGATTTTGGGTTTTATATGGTGCATTCTACTTGGCTCCTTTTGCGCCTCTGCGTTTGCTAGGTCTGACTTTTTCTGCGCCTGTGCCTTTCCTGCGTAGGCTTCGAACTTTTTTACCTGCGCTTGTTTGGCTTCGGAAAACGCGGCGGTGATGCTGCTTCTCGGTTATCCAGTTTACATCTTTATCGGTTTTAATCACAGGATGATTTGGGTCTACGAGGATTACTTCGAACCATTTGGAGCGTCCGTCTTCGCCTACCCAATAGCTGTTTAGGACTTCTAGGTTTGGGAATTTTTTGGCTGTGCGTTCTTCGGCGATTAGCCTTAAGCTTTTGGCGGGTTTAAATTTGGCGACTCCCATGCGTTTGGGTCGTCGTCCAGCTTTTGGGCGTTGCTTTCGCCTGCCACCTCTTCTCACGCGAGTGCGAGCTATAACGAAGCCTTGTTTGGCTTTGTAGCCGAGTTTTCTGGCGCGGTCGAGGCGTGTGGGCGCTTCTATGCGAACTATGGTTCGTTGCTTTCGCCACTCAATCAGTCTCTGCTTCATGAGTTCGTCTACGTAGGATTTCTCTGGCTTAGACCATGCTTCAGCTATGTACTTGTATGCCATCTTTCTTTTTTCACCTCTCATCTTATGTTTGCGGTTCAGCCCGGTTTGGGCCACATCCCAGCGGACACGGTTGGTCCGCCTGCAATTTTGAATGTTAGCGCCGTGGTTAAAAATAAACCTTTTCCAGAACTCTGGTGCTCTGCGGTGACTATAGCCCCTCTATATATAGCTTGAAGCGCAGAGTGAACCGCGGGTTCTTTGTCAAGATTTCTTGACTAACGCTGAGCCTGTTTAGTCAAGAAACTTTGACTAAAAATCTTGAATGCAAGCTTGTTTAGTCAAGAAACCTTGATAAAAACGCTTTTATCGCGAAAAAACCCAGCATTAAGCAGGGATTGCCTGTGCGAAAGAAGACGTTTTTAACCGCAGGCTTCATCTCAGTGCTCTTTTTAATAGCGATAGCTGAAGCAGGCTTCGTCAAATTCGCACAGGCAAACCCGTACTATTATCATGAGTCGGGACCGCCCCCAGCAGGTGTAATTCCACTAGTAATCTCCATATCATCTCCAAAAAACAATACCCTATACAGAGTAAATGACATCACTTTTGCCTTTAGTATACAGAATAATGATGCAAATGCTCAATTTCCTTTCAGAGATTCCTTCACGATTCCAAGTATTCATTACTTGTTAGATGTCTATCTCAAGGCAGACTGGATGGAAGACAACGTAACTGTTTACGAGCCGAATACGTATAGCCCTGATTTCTCCACATTTTGGGACTTCAGTGAAACTTTTTGGGACGTCCCTGACGGTGAACACAGCGTAGTTATCACTGCTTTGGGAGGCGGTGGTTATGCTAAAGACGGCTTGACATGGTATTCTTTTCAAATAGCAACTGCCGCAGTGATGAATTTCACCGTTGATGCCACTCCCCCAGAAGTCTCGATTCTTTCTCCGCTGAATGCGACGTACTACGCGTCTGGAATTCCATTTAATTTCATCCTGAGCGAAACCCCTTCTCTTATTAGATACAGTTTAGACGGACAAAAGAATTCGACTTTGGATGGAAACACTACTTTGACTAATTTGCCTAACGGAGAACACAAGCTCATAGTTTATGTTTGGGATGTCGCTGGTAACGTTGGAGTCTCCGAAACAGCATTCAACATAGAGCCTTTTCCAACCGCACTTGTGGCAACTGCTTCTGGTGCATCAGTGGCTGTTGTGGGCGTGGGGTCGTTGGTCTACTTGAAGAAGCGTAAAAGGTGATGTTTATGAAAAGAAAAGCATCAGCACTAACACTAATTTTGGCACTGTTACTATCAATGGGCGCTATGATGTTACAGGCAGGATATTATATGCCCCTTTCTCCTGATGTGTACATTTATGACGACACAGCTGTTTATGATATTGGCGGAAGGGGCGCAAACGTCACCATAACGGTGGATAAACCAGAAAACAAGGCGTACAATTCTACCGTAACTTTCACCCTCAAAGTTTCAGAACCGTATGGAGCAAGTGGTTACTCAGTGAAACCGAATGAATATGTGGTGGAGCACCCCCGTTTTCCTGACTGTTATTTAGTTACTGGTGTTATTTTAGATTACGATAGAGCAAGAGTTATCAATGCGTCATGGGTCAACTGGGGAACCCGAATCAACTATGAAGAGGAGGGGGAATTATTCCGTCGCAGTTATAAAGCAGTTTATTCTAAATCAGGTGACACATATTATGGTAGCACGATTTTGCCTGAGTTGTCAGAGGGTTCGCATAACCTTACGGTTTGGGTGAGAGCTCAACTTGACCAGATAACAACATATATCCCTTTCTGGGCAGCGTTCTCCAAAACAACAACCTTCACGATAGACACCGTTGCCCCAAACGTTACGGTTCTGCCTTCAGAAAGCAATTGGTACAAAACATCTAGTGTGCCGTTGAATTTCACTGTGAACGAGCCTTATTCACGGGTCTCATACTGCTTGGATGGGCAAGACAACGTGACCATAAATGGAAACACAACCTTAACTGGATTGCCAAACGGAGACCACAATGTTACTGTCTATGCAGCTGACCGATTTGGGAACATTGGAGTTTCCGAAACCATTTATTTTAGTGTGGAAGTGCCAGAGCCTTTCCCAACAACATTAGTCGCAGCTTCCATAGCTTCAGTGATTATTATCGGTGCAGGTGTTGTGCTCTACTTCGCAAAAATCAAGAAAACATCCAAGAAAACCAAGCAGCCAGCCAAGCAATTCCACAACGGGTAACTCCAGAAAAAATCAAGCTGCATGAGCGACGAAAAGTTCTTAAGCGATTGGGCATTCTTCTAAACGGCAAGAAAAACGCCGTAGGCAACGCCTAGGTTTAAGTATTAGCTCTTCCCCTTTAAGGGAAAAGGGCTGTATCAACCAGAAAAAGTTAAAATAGTTGAATGAAGAGGTGAAAAAGTATGGAATACGTTTACGCTGCGATGCTCCTTCACAAAGCTGGAAAAGAAATTAACGAAAAAAGCGTCTCAGACGTTTTGACAGCCGCAGGAATAAAAGTTGACGCTGTTAGAGTAAAAGCTCTAGTCGCTTCTTTAAGTGAAGTCAACATTGACGAGGCGATCAAAGCTGCGCCGACAATGATGGCTGCCGCACCAGTAGCGCCTGTAGCAGCTGCACCAGCAGCAGAGCAAAAGCCAAAGGAAGAAGACAAAAAGAAGAAAGCGGAAGAGGAAAAAGCTAAAGAAGACGCAGCGCTCGAAGGTTTAGGCGCCCTATTCGGCTAAAAAGCCAAATTCCTATTTTTGATTTATTTCCCTACTCTCTTGTTGCTTTTGCTTTCTTTCACTCAGCATTTTCCAAGCCACTACAGGTAGCCAACCGCAAATAATATTCACTGTGGCGGGGAAAAACATTATTTCAAAGTATAATTGGATGGCGTAGAATATTCCAAGAGAAATCGCCATAACTAGTGCAGATATCACCGCAGTTTTTTCGCCGAATTTCTTGTAAGTCTGCGTACCCAGTATTCCCGCAAAAAAGAAATCACCTAACCCCAACCCACCGAAAACAATAGCCCCTTGAATCGGAATCCGAGGCAATACCACAGCAATTGGAAGACCCAATGCGAAAAGGGTTGTCGCGGCTTCCCCCATAGTTCCAGTTCCAAACACTAATATTATGTCCATTACAGTCAGAAGCCCAGCGAAAATGAATACAATTTTCCAAGTAAACAAAGAAGCTAAGTAGAGGGTTATCAGAATGGCAAATGTTATTGCGAAAATATTAAAAAAATACGGGAACCATAGCGGCGTACCTCTATAAAACAGGTAAAGCAGCAAAAACAAAGCTGGCGGCAAAACAGCCAAGTACCATCTTTTCCCTGAACTTTTCCTCATCTGCTCGTACAGAATGGCAAAGAACGCGAAAGCAGCCAAACCGTAAGTTGCCAAACCTCCATAGAACATCCAGCTATCAGCTAACGGGTCCAATAAAGCAACAGTCCCAACAATCAGAGCAGTTAACCCCAAGCCTAAACAAAAAAGCTGCGCGCTCCTCTTCCGTATGCCTGAAAAAATGTACGAAAAAACGAAGAGCA
>JGI2173J19968_10000260_pt1 | contig 18844 bp, 12 predicted proteins | sample DeeMarSWOR136_30_FD_19968 | JGI IMG/M metagenome (IMG submission 19968) | reverse complement strand
CTCGTTGTAAAATATGTCTTTTGCTTTTGTTTTAACATAGTATCCACCTTGTTCAGTCCATGAATGTCTTTTGTGAACTGGATAACTTGGGAATAGTGGACCAAACCAACCTGTATTATTTCCATCACCCCAGTCAATATAAAATAAATAGGGATCACCATCTGTATCATTAGTGTAAACATAATAAGTATAATTTGTTTCAATATCCCCTAGACTAGGTCCAGAAATATCGGGAATATCTGGTGAAGAATTATCAGTTGAAAGCGTGTTATTTATGTTGATATAACTGTAATTGCTATTATTTATTTCCAAAGGTGTAACAGAGTCATTTATACTGATTCTGTAAATATCAATATTAGAGGTATTGTTAATATTTATACCATTAGTGTTACCATCTAAATAACTATCCATAACTCTTATTTTGTTGAATTCATCAGGATTAGTATTATTAATTTCTAGTGCTGTATCACATTCTGTAAAATTGCATTCAATTTTTATGTCAGATATATTTTCTATTAGGATGCCCGTTGTATGATTCTGTATTATGCAATTGGTTATATCTGTATGATTCACTGGTTTTATTCCTATGTTACTGTTTTTGATTGTGAATCCATCTATTACTACTCCAAAATGTTGGTCATAGATATGGAAGATTTCTGTACTATTTAGTGTTCTATTCCACACGGCAATCTCATCAATAGTTCCATTGAAATAACTACTAATATTATCATAACCAATAAAAGCATATCTATCAGAACCAGAACCAGATTTAGAAGTTGAATTACTAAAGACTCCATCTATGTAGATTTTTAGAGTTGTCTGGTTATGAGTTCCTACGATATTATGCCAACCTTCACTGATACTACTCGATGCATCAACACTAGTGGAATCAAGTCTAAACTTTGGAATATCATTTGTACTGTTCACATAAAGACAATATCCCAATGTATCATTTGACTGAGATAATATCGTATCAGTATTGCCGGTTCCTTCTTTCCAATAAATCCAACTAGATAATGTGACATTTTCACCTGTTAATGCGGGGATACTTGGAAGGTTAATTGAATTACTGGTTCCATTAAAAAGAAAAGCTCCTTCACCTTTGATTGTATTGGTTGTAAATGATGCATTGTTATTGGTACCATTATTTCCTAATGGTGAGTAATCATTAATATTAGTTGAATTTGAGTAGTTCTCTCCAATTAATGAATGGTTGTTAAAATGCATAAGTAATGATATTCCTGTCATGTTTACGTTTGCAATGTAGTCTGTTTCTTGAAGTAGTTCATAGTCATGAGGATTGTTCATTGTGATAGAACCGTCTATTATTGTTGTTTCTTCATCTTCACCAAAGATGATTATGGATTTATTCAAAACAATATCTTCATCATATGTACCATTTTCAACTATGAGAATATCCAGGTTTGTCATGTTGTCTACTGCTTTTTGAATCGTGTTCCATGTTTTATTTACTGAATCATCAGTGTTTAGACTTGCATTTACAATTCCATCAGCAACAAGAGTTACAAAGAAGGTATCATTAGATGTGTCTATTTCATTGGTTCTTGATATTGTATAATCATGATTTGATTGTTCTTTGTTACCTATCAAACTATCTGAAATGGATGCAAACATTATCATATTTAATGTGTAATTTGTATCATTTACATAATCTTTATAGAAATAATCATAATTTGCTAATTCATTAAGTAGATAGGGTATAGAACCTGATTGATAATAATACCCTTCGGTACACGATTCGTAAGATGTCATTGGTATGGAATTTATTGACTCTTTTTTAAGGATAGCATCAAAACTTCGTTTAATAAATTCTTCATTTTCACTTGGTCTCCCCCGGCTCCAATAAAACCATTTATCATCATCAGGATTTGATTGTATGATATATGATTCTCTAGTATTTGGATTTAATATCTGATCTATTTCCTCATGTCCTTCGTTTTCCTGATCTTTAGCTATTATATTTTCAAAATAGTCTTGATTGAGTTCTCCATAATTATTACCTGTTAGTAATTCGTATGCTCTTTCTGCTCTAATAAATGAATTTGGGCGGTCATCATCATGATCTGGTGGTATTGAACCAGTATCTTCATGATCTAGCCACATGTGATGATTTGTATGCCAAAGTATATTTGGTTGTAAAAAACCTTGTGGATTATTAGGATTTTCAGTTTTTGATACGAAATTATGATTCATTTGCTCTATTGCAAGTATATTACCTAATCCATCACACCAAATACTATTCTGATTATTCCATACACGGGGCCATTTCATATCCTCTCCTGATGCTCTATCTGTTGATGTATATAGATCAAGTACATCACCAGGTTGACCTTCTGTGTCTACAACATGGTCACAATCCATCATAGCACGTCTTACAAGCCAAATTGAAGGCATTGCTGTAAGATTTTCACTTGTATCAACATCCTCAGAACCTAATCTTAATCCAGTTCCAACAAATCCGACATCTTTTTCATTTAGAAATGGCCATTCCCCCAGAACTGGAATCGAAAAGAAAGCATAATCATATTCACCATCAATTTTTGCAATATTAATAGTTTTTGATAAAATTCTCCATAAAATATCTGATACTCCTGCTAGATCAATATTTTGATGGATAAATGTTTTATCTTTTGTATCTGTCGCATCTTTTGTTGCTGCCGTATTCGTACAATCATTAGACAAAATACTGAGTATAAAACCTAATGGAGTTTCTAACAATAATAAACGACCCATATAAAGTACTCTTTCAAGTTTATTTAAACCTAATACATCTGCAATCCCTTGAAATTCATCTAAAAAATCATCAAATTTTTCATCTGGATCATTTGTCCAAGCATTAATATACGACTCAAGTTCATTTTTGTAGAAAATATAAGTATTAGACCAAACTCGAAAAAAAACTTTTAAACCTGGGTGTTGTTGAAATAACTTTTGACCATAATCATAATGGCTACTGGCCTCTATAGGATTAATCCTTATTTTATCATAATCTAACTCATTTGATTTTATAGATGCAGTAATTTTATATTTAGAATCTATACTAGCAACAGATGGTATAAAAGGAATTATACATAAGATTATAATAATACTTAAAATTAAAATTTTCCATCTTAAACTTCTTCTATTGCAAAATATGCCCAAATCAATTCCTCCAATATAAATAATGTAATGGTTGCTTTTAAATCTTATTTTTTCAAAAATGTAATAAAAAAACTGAATATTCATAATATGTTAACAATAACTATATACTTATTCATCATATAATCATTTACAATTTTTCTTCATTCATATCATTCTATTTATATAGAAGAGAACAATCAATTATAAAATTATCATTTTTTTCTGATAATTTGTATATGAGTTTTATTGATAGTTTTAAATTATTTAATGGTAAAAATTGGATACATTTTTATCAAATATATCCGCAGTATAAAACATAAGTGCAAAGAAAAATGCTCAATCATATAAATTCCCAGTATTACAAATATTAAAACAAGGATTCTTAGAGTTGATATGATATTAAACAAAGATATTAAATAGAATATCAAATCAAACAAATCTAAAAAATTAAGTATCACTTTACAGATATTAGTAACAATTCTAATATATTCTAACTTTTATAATATATTATTGCTTATATCTATTATTTGAGTAACTAAATTATCTAAAGCTTTTTTTCTATCAAATTTGATTTAAAATCTCTTTAAGATTTGTATCCTTTCTAACAATCTAAGAAGCAAGAAATTATTTGTAATTCTATTACGAGGTACTGTAAACTCTATAGGGTCAGACCATTCACTCATAACATTATGAACATCTTTTGTTCTAACTCTTATAAGACCATCCCATATTTCAAAAGTCGTCCATCTATGTGATACAGTGATTTCTTCACCTGACTTGTATGGTCCAAGCCAATCACTATTTGAATTATCACTCCAGTCAAATATATAATAAACATCATCACCATCTGGATCAGTAGTTGAAGCAGTAAATGTATGTTCAGCATATATCCTCCCAGAACTGGGGCCATCAAGTTCTGGTTTATCCGGTGGATTATCATCTATTATATCAATTTTCATAAGATAATAATCAAGATAAGGACTATTTATTTCATCTGCACCACCCCCAAGGATATATCCACCATCAGTGGTTTGTTGAACGGATACAAGCTTTACATCATTATATTCAAATCCTCCGATAATCAAATCCCATTCTATTTCACCATATGCATCTGTTTTTATTAACTTGGAACATGGATAAAAATCGTCCTCAGTTGCAATGATAATAAATCCCCCATCATCTGTTAATTGGAGTTCTTCTCCAAGCCATTTATCTGAGAAATAACTATGATATGTTCTATTCCATATTTCATTTCCATCGCTATCAGTCTTAATTAAAAATACTAATGATGGTGTACCCTCTAAATGTATACTACCTGCTAAAATATAGCCACCATCAGATGTTTGTCGAACCGACTCAGTTTGTTGATAGTAACCAACCCTATCAAAGGTCTTATTAAACTCTTCAATACCATTGGAATCGGTTTTAATTAAGAATATACTAAAATAATCACTACCAGAAGGAGTGTAACCTCCAGTTAATATAAATCCATTATCACTAGTAACATCAATTGATTTAATTCTATGTAAATTCTTTCCGAAGGCCCATTCACTCCTCCATTGTTCAGTGCCATTTGAATATGTTTTCATCAAAATAGGTTTACCAAACTCACTATGACCACCAGCAACATATCCACCATCAGGAGCTTGTTTAACTGATACAAAACCTCCTCCAATATCATATGATTTATCCCATTCGATACTACCATTGCAATCTATTTTACATAACCATGCACCATTAGAACCATGACTCCCACAGAAAATATATCCACGATCTATAGTCTGCTCAATAGATTGAATATCATCAAGCCCATTTGAATCGGGGGTCCCATAACTTTCATTCCAAATCATTTCACTATTCGTGTCTGTTTTAACAAGCCATCCATCATACCATCCATAAGGATTATAATAATTTGACCATCCACAAAGAATATATCCATTGTCAGATGTTTGTCTAACAGATTTACATTCATCTACTGCATGTTTTCCACCAAATCGTATATTCCATTGGATAACTGGAGATTTACCTGAAAATGATTCAAATTTAATAATTTCAGTTTTGATATTATATCCAAAAGTTAAAGGTGAAATTAAAATAAGAATTGCACACGTTGTTGCAATAAGGATTTCCTTCTTCAAATTTCATTTCTCCCATATATCTAATCATAATTAATTTATATAAAACTTATCTAAATCTAACTCTACTTTTTTACTTTTACAGTTAAAATCTATTTGTCGGTATCTCTCTCATACGTACAAAATGTTTTGTCGTTCAATGATTTTATAATTATACTGTTCGACAGTTGATTTAATATATAATTCTTTTCTGTATAAAATCAAGTTGAAAAATTTGGTGAGTTTTTTCATTATTTTGTGAATAATTAAATATTTTGATATTGTTTATTTATAATCTTATTTAATCTATTACTTCTGTTAATAGTAAAAAATTGAAGAAATCTAAAAAAATGATTTTTCCATTTTTCTGATTCTTTGTATAGTTGCAAAAAAATTACGTTATGACCGTTTATATTATAGATCTTCCTTCGATATTTATAGTCAAAATTTGCAGAACCGCAAACTTCTACATATATTCCAAGAGGAATAAGGTAAAAATCTGGTGTCAAAACCCTAGGTCTTTTGTTTTCATCCCATACAAATACAGGATGTTCATAAGACCATCTAATTCCAAGATCTTTTAACAAACCGGCAACCTCTTTTTCATAATTAGTCATTTTATTATATATTGAATCTTTCATTGTTACACCTCATAAAAAGTAAAAAAAATTTAAAAATCTTTTAGTGAGATAGATTTGATTTAAACTTAAAATAAGAGTTGTATTTTTTTGAAAAACTCTCCCTAAAATTCCTCCTGTTGAGGTTAAGAAGTCCTGCCGGGCCCACTTTTTATTTAAAGATAATTAATTATAGCATATCTATATGCATAAAATTAATTTTATGCACGATATTTGTGCATAAAATAAATAAACATGCATTGCATTAAGGTTTTTATGGAAGAAAGACAAAGACTACTCTTAATTAGACAAAATCCCTGGTGGAAAAACAAAAAAATAAAATTACCAACGTTTGAAAGAGATCTTTTTAAAAAATTACAACCATATATTAAATACAACCAAATACTCGCAATAGTAGGATTAAGAAGAGTAGGCAAAACAATACTAATGAAACAAATCATTCAAAAATTAAAATCAGATAATAATAACATCTGTTACATATCCTTTGATGATATAGACTTTCAAAAATATGAAGTTGCAGAAAATCTAATTAATTATTTCCTAGAATATTCAAATAAAAAAGAAATGAGATATCTATTTTTAGATGAAATACAAAAATTACCAAATTGGGCTGATTTATTAAAAGTATATTATGATACAGAAGAAAAACTAAAAATAATTATTTCAGGATCTGCTAGTCTTGAACTAAATATAAATAAAGAAACACTTGCAGGCAGAATACTTACTTTTCATTTACCAATATTAACTTTCAAAGAATTCACACGCTATTTTAACATGGAAATAAGTATAGACTCTAAAGATTTTCTCCGAGAATACGATTTAAAATTCTCAGACAAACAGGAAAAGTATCAAGAAATATTTCAAAAGTATATTCTTAAAGGTGCTTTCCCTGAATTACTTGACATAAACATAGAAGAAAGCGAGTATATAAAAAAATACATAAAAGAGTCAGTAATTGAAAAATCAATTTTTGATATCTCTCGGATAACAAAAGAAGATGAAAAAATAATATATGATCTGTTTAAATTATTAGCAAATAGTAATGCTAGACTATTTGAAATAATAAATATTTCAAATATCTTAAAAATTAATAGAAATAAAACATCAAAATATATAAATCTATTAGAAAAAACCTTCTTGATTACAATATCTTATAATTTTACTGCAAGTGTCGCAAAACAAATAAGAACAAGTAAAAAACAATATGCAGCGCATAGCTCAATAGTTATATCATTACTTGACTATCCCTTTGAAATAATAAATACAGAACTAATAGGTCATCTAATAGAAGGTATTATTGCAAATATTATTGAAAAAGTATCTTTTTGGAGAACACCACAGAAAAATGAAGTTGACATAGTAACAAAAGATAAAACTCCTATTGAAGTAAAATATAAAGCAAGAATAACGAATAATGATATAAATTTCGTGATAAAATTCTGTGAAAAATTTAAAATAAAAAATGGGATAGTAATAACAAAAGATATAATAGAAAAAAGAAAAATTAATGATATAGAAATTACCCTAATCCCTGCATGGTTCTTCTTATTATATTGGGATAAAAGATAAAACCTATACTAGCCAATAACATTTTACCTAGTTTTTCTCCTGCCGGGCCCATGTTCATTTCTCGGAGGGATTTTTTTAGATTGAGACTTTTTTCCCAAACATCTTAGAGTGTTTTTTCTTCTGTTGGACTTGGCACATCTCTTTTATTCTGATTTTTACAAATCATAAGATTTATATAATCTGTGTTAATTACACTTAACTTAAAATAGAATATAGGTTAAATGAATATGCCAAATATCCGGGACATTCTTATAGAATCTAACCCTTGGTGGAAAGCTCCAACAAAAATCGTTTATAAAGAACGAGATCTTTACACACACTTAAAAAAATTCCTTAAACTTCCACAAATCATATCGATAACAGGAATGAGGCGAGTCGGAAAAACAACCCTTATGTTGAAAATTCTTCACGATTCAATCCAGCGAGGTTATAATCCGCACAACCTTCTCTACTTTTCCTTTGATGAATTCAGAGACATTGATATTAGAGAACTCCTAAACCAATACGAACGTATACTAAGTAAGAGCCTCAAACATGGAAAATATCTCATCCTCTTTGACGAAATTCAAAAATTAAAAAATTGGGAGGATCAAATCAAACGCCTTTATGATATCTATAAAAATAATGTAAAAATCATCATTTCTGGTTCAGAATCGCTCTTTATAAAGAAAAAATCACGGTCCACACTTGCGGGTAGACTCTTTGAATTTATCTTAAGACCCCTAACCTTCAAAGAGTATCTCCGATTCATAGATGTACACTATGAGAAAAAAGAGCTTTATGAAAAAGAACTCGAAGAACATCTAACCAATTACAAATGGACTCAGGGATTCCCGGAACTTGTCAATATAAATGATAAAGAAATAATAAAAAAATATATTAAAGAAAGCATCGTGGAAAAAGTTATTTACAGAGATATTCCCGGACTCTTAAAAATAAGAGACATTTCAGTTCTTGAATCAATTCTCACTATTTTTATGGAGGAACCAGGGCAAATCATCGAACTTTCAGAACTTGCTAGCGAACTTCATATCACTCGACAAACACTCTCAATGTATCTCAGATATCTTGAATCATCGTTTCTTATACAAAAACTATACAATTTTTCGAAAAACAAAAGAAAAACAGAACGAAAACTTAAAAAATATTATCCTAGGATAGTCTCTGTTGATCTTCTGTTTAAAAATGAATCTGCATCACAGTCAAAAATTCTTGAATGGTTTGTGGTAAACCAGCTCGATGTAGAATACTTTTGGAGAGATTCATATAAAAATGAAGTTGATATTATAAAAACTAAAGATAATAAAATCATACCAATTGAAGTTAAATATGGAAAGATTGAAACGAAAAGTCTTCTAAAATTTATGGATATTTACCATCTCAACAAAGGGTATATTATTACCTCAAATATCGAAGCGTTGTATGAGCATGATAAGAAGAGCATTCAGGCAATTCCAGTTCATAAATTTTTAATAAATAATTATCTACCATGATAAAATCTTATAATTATATAAAAATTTTTTTTAAAAAAGGAAAAAGAGAAAAATTTTAATTAGAAAAGAGCAAAATCCAATTTTTAAATTGCAACAAGATTGGGAAACAATATGAAAGATTTTCTCTTGTTGGTTATGTTGGAACCTGCCGGGCTATTTACCTTTTATTAATCTTAAACGTTTAATTGATTAAACGATAATATAATACAGTAAACGAATAAAATTAATAGAAAATAAATCAAAGAAAAAAGCTATATATCTAGGATATTTAACTTGATAAACTTACTGTTGAAGTGTAAACCTTATGATAAGGTCATTTCTCTTTTTTTAAAAAAATACCTAGTTATATGTTATAGCTAAATCACCTGAATATTCATCAACAATTGTAGGATGCTGTTGTCCTTCAGAAAATAGTACTGTCCAGGGATAGGCAAAATTAAATGATTCTTCTGCAGAATTAATGCCGTCATTGTTACCAAATAGATCAGCCCAACCATTGAATCCCTCAGAAATAAAATCTGAAAAAATCGAGCCATAAGAATATTCTTCTTCCCCTGAAGACATCATAACAACCCTTCCATTTGCAGAAATATCATCAAGAAAACCTTTAGTAAATTCTTCAGCGCTACAACTTTCAATAAATTTAGATTCACCTGCTTTTATAGGGTCATTAAATCCCCCACTAAAGCAACTATCAATTATCATACACAGCCCATCTGATTGCATAAATCTTAGGAAAAATCTTAGCATATCATCTGTAATACTGTCATACCATCTATCAAAACCATAGTACATTACTAATATTTCGTCATCCCCATCATTTTCATCTTTAGGTGGTAGATCCCACGGTAAATTATCTTTATTTCTTAATCGCCCACCATGCGTTGTTATGTATATAAGAGTCGTATCACCTTTTTTCTCCATTCTAATTAACCATATTAATTCTCTAATTAAACCAAAAAGAGTAGCCTGACTAGTCTTTAAGACATGTATATGATCAGCTTGCCAATTTGGTGACGTAAGAAGAGTGCTATGAAGCTTATCCACAGCTTCAAGCATGGACGGGCGATCTGCATCTGGATTATTATAATATACTCCAACAGCAACAAGTAAGGCCCAATATTCTTTACCATTACTCGCCCCCTCATAATCATTACTTCCCTCTTGTGAATCAATGGTTACATTTTCTTTAAAAACCTGTATTTTGTTAGTATTAATTGTTGCACTATTACAAACAGGGAAAACCATAAATCCAATTATAACAATTGAGATTACCAGCCTTAGAAATCCTTTATTAATGAAAGTTTTCATATTAATATACCTCCCGCAATAATAATCATAATCAGTTAATGGTTTATAAATGCAATTGTATTTATGATTATTATCTAAAATGATTATAAAATAATTAGTTATGGGTGTAAATATTATTAATTATTAGAAATATTAAAGAAATTATGTAATCTTCTTAATGATTCAAATTTATCCTTTTTATCTATTTTAGCCTGTTTTATTCCATTTGAAATAATTTCTGTTGATTCATCCATTGCTCTTCTATCTACAGGAAAAGGTACACCGTCTTTTCCACCAACCGTGAAACTATATTTTACAGGATCTTTCCATGAAGGTTTCTCACCATAAATCAGGTCAGATATTAGTGCAAGGGCTCTAACAGTCTTTGGACCAATTCCCTTCATCCCGAGAAGCTCTTCATAGTTTTTTGGTTGAAAATCNTANATTTCTTTCATCTTATTCCAATTTATACTTCTAGGCATATCTAAGCACTCAACAATATTTGATCTTCTTTCTGATACTCCCCAATTATCTAACGTACTTTGATTGTCTTTTTTTATTAACTGCATCCAATCCTTCATTATATGACGAGGATTATCACATACCAAATCAACACATGTTTTTTGGCAGGTTTTACTATTTTTTGATACCATGTCTAGTACCTTTGTTTTGGATTTTTCTCCAATAATTCCATTATGAGGTTCACAAATGAAATTATTAATGTCCTCTGAAAGCCAATGATATCTACGTGCATAATTAGTATCATTGTTCAATCCCTGTTGAATAACTCCCCATATTCCATCTTCTGATATGAAAAAATTATGATGATATAGGTCATGTCCATCTTGGATTGCTGTATTATCAACTTTTGCAACCATTCTACTTGAGTATTTCAACTCTTCAATCTTTTTTGTTGAAAAGTTATAGATATCACCAATTTCTTCAATTTCATCTGGTGTATTTCTTGAGTTTTTACCTTTACCTCCAGCGATTGCTATACCATAATCAAGGGGATTGATGGCCTCCTTAAGAGCTCCACAGGTAACGGTAGTACATCCCGAACTATGCCAATCAAAACCTAGGACACAGGATAGAGCTTGGAACCAAAATGGATCAGATATTCTCTTTAAAAATTCTTCTCGACCATATTCTAAGATTATTACTTCTGCAATTCCCTTTGATAAACTAACCATCCTTTTAAACAACCATCTTGGTGCTTTACCACCATGTAATGGAAGATTTGCAATTCCTGTTTTTGACATATTTTAGATTTTAAAATAACATCTTTATATAAAAAAGCCTCTTAAGGGTAAATGAAAGTATTATTGAATTTTGAGACAAAGCCAATTAATAGTTTCAATGAACCCTTATTTAGATATATAAAGTAAAAACAACCTTACTAGAATTAGATTGACGTAAGATACGGGGGACATGCCCGCGCATCTCGCGCTGGCATTTCTGCCACATAATTATTATTTTAGATTTATCCCATCCTCCTCTTTTTGTAAAAAAATTGGTAAATGTTAGGTTATCTTTTTAAATACCTTATATTTTAATATATAGAAAATTCCTAAATGGTGAACCATGAAAGAAGGATATATAAAACTTAAAATTGCAGAGATAAATGATAAATGTCAGCAGATAGAGCAAATGATTTCTATGGAAAAATCAAAGCTTGAACTTCTTGAACAAAGGGTGGGAGGTTTTAAGGACCTTATAAAAAAGTTACAGGATTTGGATAATTTTAAGGAAAATATGCTTAAACAAATAAAAAAAGATAATCAAGATTTTCTTGAAAAAGAAATATCAAATATATCAAAAAAAGTATCAAACGATATAGAACATTCTATAATAAGTAAAATAAAAGAAATCGAAAAGATTATGAATTATATAACAAGTCGTGAAAAGGAACTGGCAAAACAATCTGAGAAGATTTCAAATATAAATGAAAATGTTAGCTATCTTTTAAATCATAATAATTATCTTATGATGAAATTAGTAAATAAAGCAGTTCTTTCAGATAGAGAAGTTAATGAATTGCATATGAGATCTAGAAAGAAATCAGATTAAAAAGAAGCATAAATATTTTATTTTTATAGCAAAACTTTTAATTTGTTAATTATATTATATTTTTATTAAAAATATTTATTACTGGGATGGTAAACAAATGAAAAACAATAAAATTAGAAATATTGCTGTGTTTTTTATATTTATATTTGTTGTTTTATCCTGCATAATACCTGGTTCAATAGGTTCAATATTTAACTATGACAATAATAATAGTGAAGATAATAATGTTATCATTGCCTCGTCTCCAGTAATTACCTCGTTATCAAGTGATTATTCATCTATTGGTGATTTATTAACAATATATGGTTATGGATTTGGTAATTCTGAAGGCTATATAGTTTTAACAGGTTTATGTGTTGAACCAATCTCATGGACAAATACTCAAATTACTTTCAAAATTCCAAGAATTGGTGCATCTGGTTATATTTACATAAGAGATATTAATTCTACAAAATCTAACTCTGTAAATTTTAAGGTGTTACGCTCATTACCTGATTTTCAGTTTGAGCCATATGGATTATCACTTATTGATACTGGTATTCTTGGTCCTGCTCTTCTTGTTGAAACTGATGGATCCTATGTATATGGAGTTACTGGTTATGATACACTTAGTACATATAAAATCTTTGAGGATTCCCCCTACGAATTAAAAAATCGTATTTATCTTCCTCAGAGAATAAATGAACTACGGATTTTTGATAACTATCTATTTTTAACAGGCGATATGGGACTTTTTGTATATCGTTGTAGTGATCTGCAAAATGACAATCCACAAATTGTTATCGCAATTGCAAATGCAGCAATAATGGCTTTAGATATTAAAGAGATAAATGGTGATCCAATTGATGGAGTTCTTTTAGCTTTATGTGAATATAAATCCTGGTGGGATTCAGATATTTTACATATTTCATTTTTTAAATTTGATAATGAGGAACTTATTGAACTTGGTTCATTTCAACGAAAGGAGGATAATGTAAAGGAGCGGCAGATAGCAATTGCAATTGATCCAATCAATCCAAAGGTTTATGTTTCTGGTTATAAAACACTACTAGGTAGTGATAAGTATATACTTGAGATTAATATTTCTAAAATAGAAAGCCCTGACCTTAACCATAGAGAAGAATTAGCAAACCTTCTTCCTTTTGATATGGAAACGATTAATGATAGGTTATGGAGTGGTCAGGTTCATACTGGAACCGAAGGCTTTAGAGCTTATCAACTATATCCAGGAGAAGATTATCTAACATTAGATGAATCGATTCACACCAAATTCATGCTTGGAAAAACAACAAGAGTAAAAATTATCGATGATGATGTATCAGTTGGTTCATCATGGCTTGGTGAACGCCCAGATGTGTTTATTTGGAATACATTTAACAGTGGTTCCTCACCCTCAGCTTCTGAAGAATCAATTGATTGGGCTTTTGATATTACAGGTTATTCTGAAAGCACTGGTTCTTATGATGGAAAAATAATTGTAGCTGATGAATGGGGAGGTTTTCTTACATATGAATATCAAAAATCACCCTCATATTCGATAAATCACGTTAAAAATTATCATCATGTACCAACTGGAGCAATGACCGCAGGGATTCACTTAACTGATGAACGTGTTTATATTGCTGGTAGAGGTGGTGGTGTATGGAGTGCAGATAAATTTGATTTATCAGATGAATCTAAATGGCGTTGGGGTGATTGGGACTTTTCTCTTGAAAATCCACAACCACATCCTGTTTCTAGTCTGTGTACTCGTGAGGATCCAGATCTAGGTACAATTATTGTTGGAAGGGCACATAATAAAGCTTTTGCATGGGGGAGTAAAACATATGGAATATTGTATCAGGAAACAAATGATGGTATTACCGAGCTTGCAATATCTGAAGAAATTGAACCGAAAACAGGTAATATCTGGGTAGATATGGCATGGCCATATACAGATTTAGTATACATGCCCACAGGCGATGATGGCTTTCGTGCTCTTGTAATAAATCCAGATAAACCTAGTATTGCTATTCATAAAGATTGTCTAGAAGTAGGATTTGGAAATGATAATTTTTCAAATACTCATCACTCTGGAACAATTCAATATTATAAAGATAGTAATGGGGATAAAATCATAGTTGCTAGCGAGTCAAGTATATTCGGAGGAGAATCAGGTTTATTTGTTTTTTCAGTTTCATATCCAGAAGGTATTCCAGATAGAAATTCACCTGATAGAAGTATTGTTATAAAAAAGGAAAATAGTTTGAATTGCTTGAAGTATAAAACAGTAAATCAGATGGATGTAACATCAACAGGTATTATTTCAGTTGCAACTCCACAGGGGATAGGAATCTTTCATATTTCCTGGATTCCAATCTTAAATAATATGAGCAATACCCAAGCATGGAATTTAATTAAGGTTCCTTTAGAAACTTATGAACCTTGGTGGTATGATGGTTGGAATAACGGTTTAGACGATGTAAGTTTTAATACAGACAATGAAATTTTTGTATTGAAAACTAAACTAGGTATTTGGAAACTTGAGATTGAAATTGATATGGAAAATTATACACATCAAAGTGTTTGCACTTCTTATTACCCTGGCATTGGTGGTGGTATCGATTATGAAAACTTATTATTTGGTTGGGGGAATCCTGATATTCCGACTTTACATCATCCCTATCTTTTGGATGTGGATAATAACTCAGCATATGTTACAGGATGGCTTGGGAAAATTCAAAAAGTGACCTACATTGGAGATAACAGTCCACCTGCTCCCCCTACAATTACTGGTAGGGTTGAAGGAAAGGTTGGTACTGAATATACTTATGTCTTTAATTCAATTGACATTGATGGAGACATGGTTTCTTATTATATCGAGTGGGGAGATGGAAATAGTAGTGGATGGATTGGCCCATTTAATTCAGGAGAAGATATTACAGATAAACATATATGGAGTGAAGAAGGAATATATACTATTAGAGCAAAATCAAAGGACATCTATGGTCATGAAGGTAATTGGGGAACACTTACTGTTACCATGCCTAGAAACAGATTAATTTATAATAAATTGATATTTTGGTTTTTTGAACAATTCAAAAATTCATTTCCATTACTAAGATATATATTGAGATAATAAACAGCCCAAATCTATTTTAAGAAATTCTTATTATACATATAGACAAATTAAATATAAATGATGAATTATGACATTTACTCCCTATGAATGGCAGAATCGTCTAGTAAGAACCTATAGAGGAAAAGGTGTAATAAAGGCATTTGCAGGTACAGGCAAAACCTATGCATCTATTCTACTTTTAAAAGATAGAGGTTATAAGAAAGTAATAGTTGCAGTTCCTACAAGAAAATTAAAGAAACAATGGCTAGAAGAATTAGAAAAATATGAGTTAAACAATGTACTAGTTGAAACATTTCATATACTCTCAAAAGATAGATCTCAAGGTTTAAAATGTGATATTTTAATTGTTGATGAATGTCACAGAAGTACTAGTCCTGTTTTTAAAAGATTGTATGAAAATATTTCCTATGAAAATATTTTAGGACTTTCTGCAACTCCAAATAGATCAAGCCTTGAATATTGCGGTGATGTAATTATAAACGTTCCTTTAGAAGATGCCCAGATATGCGATTTCATCGTTAATTTTCATGCAATTGATCTATCTCTAGATGAAAGGATGCTATACGATGAATATTCTGAAGCAATCAGAAGGTATCTAGGAAGAATCAGAAGTACAAATGATGGAGATAATGGGGATATTAGAAAAAAGTTGGACTCAATGATTTTTAAACGCAGAAGTCTTGTATACAGTGCTGAATCTAGAATTCCAAAAGCAGTCGAATTAATTACAAAAAATAAAGAAACACCAACGCTTGTTATTTGCAAGCGTATTGAACAGGCTAACACAATTTCAAAAATTACAGGTTTTCCAGTTTATCATAGTGAGAATGTCGACGAAAAAGCTCTTGATGATTTTCAAAATGATAGGATTTCTGCTTTACTCTCTGTTGGCATGCTTTCTGAAGGTTATGACAAGCGAAATATAAAATGTTTAATTATTGTTTCAACTGCAATTACAGAGGCATATCACATCCAAAGCATTGGTCGTGCTGTAAGACTGCCTGATGATGCCTATATCCATATACTCCTTGCTAGAAAAACAACCGATGAAAAATTGTTACAATTCAGAAAAATGTACAACCATAAACTGATTGGTGAGTTTTCAGCTGGATCCTTAAAACCAAGAAATCCATGGATTGAGCAATATTATATAGGAGATGAATATTCAATCGATCCACAAGGTAGAATTTTTAAACGTTCTGATAATGGAAAACAATACTATAAGGGCAATATAATTACCTCCGAACTTGAGAAATTATTTGATTATCGTGGTGGTAAGTTTAGAATAACAAAAGAAAACTTTGTACTAGCAAAAAGGAGAGGGAAAATAATACCTGTTGGAATGCTTCATGAGCCACTTGAAAAAATAAAACCTACAAAATTAAAACCATTAAGAAAATAGGATTATTTATCTTGATTAATAATTATAAATTGCGTTTTTAAGTTCAGATAGTGAGTAAATAACATGGTTTCCTCTATATTTTTTATCACGATTAAGATATATTGATTTTATACCAATTTTTTTAGGGGACCTATAATCAAATTCTCTATTATCCCCAACATGAACCAATTCTTCTGGTTTTATTTTTAATTTAGACAATATCTTTTTGTAAACTTCTGGCGTCTTTTTTACTGTATCGAAATCTGAAAGTGATGAGAAAACATATTCAAAAAATTGTATTAATTTGGTTTCTTTAAGTTGAATTTCAATAAATTCTATTTTTGCATTTGATAGAATTATAAGTTTAAAATTCTTATTTAGATTTTCAAGGGTTTCTATTGTTTCTGGAAATAATTCTATTTTTTCTCTATAATTAATTAAAAGATTTTGCCATGAACCCTTTAAATCAAATTTTTTGAACCACCAATCAATGTCATACCATTCCTTTTTATCTTCTCCGACTTCTTTATAAAGTGTATATATTCTTTCTTTTGCTTGCTGTAATGGTATATTTTTTTCTTTTGAATATAAAGTTGGCAAACCTTCTAGCCACACCTTGTCTGCATAGGTTGATTTTACAAGTGTTCCATCAAGATCAAATGATATAATCTTTATCATTAGCTAAAACACTCCTTGTTCATTTTTAAAATTATTATTGTTATAACAATCAAAGTAAAAAATATTTTACGAAAATATGAAAATAGCCTTGTAATAAGATTAAAACAAATTATTATATTTTAAATAATAAAGTTAAATTTTTAGAAAAAAAACAGTAAAAAGTTAACATTTTAGAATAAATAAGGGAGGTAGAAAAAGAAATGAAAGAAATCTTTTTTTTATTCTTTTTCTACTCTAAAGTCAAAAACTAATACTCTTTAAGGTTTATATATTCTAGTAAAATGTTCGGAAAAAACCAAACATTTTCTTCCTAAAAATATGATATTTTTAAGTTAAATTGAAAAATTTAAAAAATATAAGAAAATTAGATTAATTAATTAAAATGCTTACAATAAGCAACAAAAAGGAGATAGCAATAAGAGATCCTATGAAGAAACGATGGTTCAAAATCAGTATATTTTTATTTTTTACATTCATCCCTTTCACCAACCTATTTATTTGATTTATGATTAACTATCATATAACTTTCTTTATTTTATCATATTTATATGCATCGTGTAAAAATGTCAAAAAGGATAAATTAAAGATTCTATGAATAAATAGTATTACTAATCAAGAAAAGAAAAGTGTTTCCAAAAAGGAAAAACACCTCCACCTCTTACCAGATACACTTGTTTTATGTAGTTATTATCCGGATTTGAGTCCAATGGAGTTACTTCATATTCAATGTAAAAAATTCTAGGAATAAAATTTAAAAACAATAGACCAGCACTAGATTTTGGAATCCATGTCTCACCAGGATCTAGTGATCCTATTAATAATGCACCCCAAGCACTACCATAATTTTTATTATTGATAAAGTATGATGAATTCCCATAATATCTTATAACATCATTTGTGGGTGAATCTCCAATGTTTTTAATTTCAAGTGATAAATGTAGCTCACCTGAAAGCCCCTTATCCTCTTTCCAAAAATATGGGACAATATCTATAATTGCAAGATCAAAACCCTTGGAAGATTCTTCAGAAATTGAAATATCTTTGAAATTATTAATATCAATAGATTCTTGATTTGTATTATACACAGCTTTTATATATGGTGAAAAAGCTAAAAAAACAAAAAGAAAAATTGTACAAAATACAAGTAGTTTTTTCATATTTTTACCTCCCTTTTATATGTTTATATTATTTATTATCATTTAAATATTTGCAAAAATAATATATTTTAAAAAAATTAAGAAAAATTGAAGTTTATAGAAAAAGAAATGTATAAAATAGAGGATTTTTATTATATATCTATCTTATTTAGGAGCTATCTTGGCAGAAAAAGTGATATGTTTTAAAATGGA
>JGI2173J19968_10000258_pt1 | contig 18916 bp, 17 predicted proteins | sample DeeMarSWOR136_30_FD_19968 | JGI IMG/M metagenome (IMG submission 19968) | reverse complement strand
CGATCCGAGGAGAGAAACCATGATTCCAGAAATCAATGTATTTAAATGCATTGGGTGTGGCACGTGTGTAAGAAGCTGTCCAATCGGCATCATCGGCCTCATAAACGGCAAGGCATCGATCCTCAGGACCCTCTGCGAGGAGTGCGGAATCTGTGCCTTCGTCTGCCCCCAGGTGGCCATCGTCAACGAATTACCGGACGGAGGAGTGGGAACTGGACAAACAAGTTACATCTCAAGGAGGTAGTCCTTCTTCTTTCGAAAGGACCCACATCTCGAAAATGATGGGAAGACAGGCTCAGTTAGGGCAGCATGGAGTAGCCATGCTGCTTTTTTCACCTTGTACGGGTTTCCCTGGGGAGACCGTGAAAGACTCAATGTGGCTACAACCCCTAATCTGGTGAAGCCCAGAAACCTCCAGATCGAATCCTATCGAGTCTTTATAATAAGAGCTATAATCCCGTATATGATTTTTTAGACATGTTGACCGATTAAAAATAATATGTTACAAGCCACTTACGTCGCGTGGAAAAGGAGGACTTGGCAATAGATTAAAAGGAGGGAGAAAAATGGAAAAAACAATATATGATCTTGACCAAAAGGATATGCCAACCCATTGGTATAACATCCAGGCAGACTTGCCGGAGCCTCTGCCACCAGTTTTGCACCCGGGAACGGGAAAGCCAGTAGGCCCCGACGACCTGACCCCCCTTTTTCCTATGGAGCTTATTAAACAGGAGGTGAGCACGGAGCGCTGGATTGAAATCCCTGAGGAGCTACAGGCTGTCTACCGTACCTGGAGACCTACTCGATTGCATCGGGCCTATCGACTGGAGAAGGCCCTGGATACACCAGCCAAAATCTTCTTTAAATATGAAGGGACAAACCAGGCTGGCAGCCACAAGCCTAATACCGCTACGGCTCAGTGCTATTATAACATGAAGGAGGGCGTCAAACGCATAACTACAGAGACCGGTGCCGGGCAGTGGGGGAGTGCCCTGAGTCTTGCCGGCGCATTCTTCGGTGTGGAGATCAAGGTCTATATGGTCAGGATTAGTTATGACCAGAAGCCATATCGCCGCATCGCGATGGAGACCTGGGGGGCAACGTGTGTCCCCAGCCCCAGCCCGGATACCAAGGCAGGGCGAGATATGCTGGAAAAATGGCCTGATTGCCCCGGTAGCCTGGGACTCGCTATCAGTGAGGCAGTAGAGGAGGCCGTGAGTCGTGATGATACCCACTACTCTCTGGGCAGCGTGCTCAACCATGTCCTCCTTCACCAAACTATCCAAGGTGAAGAGTGCCGGAAACAGATGGAGATGGCAGATGCATACCCAGATATTATCGTAGGTAACGTTGGCGGTGGCTCAAACTACGGCGGGCAATTCTTGCCCTGGATCAGGGATAAAATTAGCGGAGAAAAGCCAGACCTGCGTGTCATCTGTTGTGAACCGGAAAGCTGCCCTACCATGACCAGGGGACTATATGCCTATGATTTTGGTGATTCAGTCGGGATGACGCCTCTGTTCAAGATGCATACCCTGGGCCACGGCTTTATCCCGCCCCCAATTCATGCCGGAGGCTTGCGCTATCATGGGATGGCACCCATCATATGCCACCTTTATCAGCTCGGCCTGGTTGAGGCCGTAGCCGTGCACCAGACTGCCGTCTTTGAGGCCGGGGTGAGGTTTGCCCGAACCGAGGGCATTATCACCGGTCCAGAGCCGTGCCATAACCTCAAGGTGGCTTTTGATGAAGCCCTTAAGTGTAAAGAATCTGGTGAAGCAAAAACGATCCTGATAGCTCACAGTGGACATGGGCACTTCGACCTTGCCGCTTATGATCGCTACCTATCGGGTAAACTTGAGGATTATGCTTATCCTGAGGAAGAGGTAAAGAAGGCGCAGGCTGAACTACCTAAGGTACCGGCTTGAGTTCGCTGATACGAAAACCTGGGCCGCCCATGGCTTGATAGATCCGCTGGGCTTTGACGAATACTTCTCTGGAACACTGGTAGACTGCGTGCTTCCCGACGAGGGGATCGAGTAGGGCCTTGAGGTCCTGGAAGACATGGACGGGCCAGCCTTTTTCTTTAGCGGTGCACTCGCAGGCTCAACTCAGTCCCGTGAGTGCACCCCTTTTACCAGGGGAGGTAAACAGCTTGATTGAGGAGCACGACGACAAAACGATTCGATGCCCCAGGGTGGGAGGCGAGGTCAATTTTAGGTTCTGCCGTTTCGAGAATAACATGCTTCCCTGCAGATTGATAATTGGCTGCTGGCAGATGGAGATGAATATCAATGAGTTCCTGCAAGACCATTACTCCAAGGAAGACCTGGACCGAATATTTGCCCCCCCAAAGCCGAAGATTCAGAGCCTCGTGGAGCTGATCGAAAAGGCGAAGAAGGTGAAAACAGAAAATGATTAGGCAAGATTTCTTGCTTGGTAATGGGGCTATTGCTCCAGGTCTTGGAGAATCCAATTGCCAGGTAGTCACATCCTATCCCGGCACGCCCACAGAGATCCTGCCCGAAGTTGTTCGCTCAGTAAAATCAGAAGGACCTGATACCTATGTGGAATGGTCAACCAATCAAAAAGTAGCGTTAGATACGGCCTTTGCAGCCTCCATCACCGGAAAGAAGGCTGCCTGTTGCATGAAGCAGGGAGGGCTGAACGTAGCGGCCAACTCGCTGATGAGTGCTGCCGGAGTTCCAACCGGGATCTTCCCTGCTGTAAAATAATGGAACATTGCTGGGAAAGGAGAGATATCGAAACCTACCTGAGGGGGAACTTCACCCCAGATGAACTGAACCGCTCAGTATTCGCAGAACCCAGACCGAAAATCGCCAGCCTCATCGATCTCATCGAAAAGGCCAAGAAGAACGGTTCCTCGCAACCCTAAATCCTTATGAGGGGAAGGCTCAATGATCGCCAAACGCCTGACCAATATCAGGCCCTCCGGGGTGAGGAGAATATTCGACCTGGCGCGCAAGATGGAAAACCCCATCAACCTCAGCATCGGTGAGCCCGATTTCGATATTCCCGAACCCCTCAAACAAGAGGGGATCGAATGGATCCAAAGGGGGTTCAACAAGTATGTTCCCACCCAGGGGATTCCCGAGCTGAGGGAGAAAATCAGGGAATATCTGAGGAATAAGGACGTAGAGGTCGAGGAGGTTATGGTAACGACCGGAGTGACCGGTGGAATACTGCTCTCCTGTTTGGCGCTGGTGGATCCCGGCGACGAGATCATCATCCCAGACCCCTACTTCGTCATGTATGAATACGTGGTCCTCCTGATGGGGGGGATTCCGGTATTTGTCGATACATACCCCGATTTCGCCCTCCAGGAGGAATCACTTCGCAAGGCCGTCACCGAAAAGACGAAGATGATCATAATCAACAGCCCCAACAATCCGACAGGGGCCGTCTACTCGCCCGAGGAGCTGAAAATGGTGGCCAATATCGCCGATGAGAATGACCTCCTCGTCCTCTCCGACGACATATACGAAAAGTACCTGTACGAAACCGGGGATCATTACTGCATGGGCCAGATCTACCCCAAGACCTTGACGTTAGGGGGATTTTCCAAGAGTTGGGCCATGACGGGCTGGAGGCTCGGCTTTGCGGCGGGACCAGGGGAGATTATCCAGCACATGACGACATTGCAGCAATACTCCTTTACCTGTGCCCCCTCCTTTGCTCAAAGGGCGGCCATCAAGGCCCTCGATTACGACGTTTCCGAGCTGATCGCGGGATACCGGAGGAAAAGGGACCTCGTCTACGAGGGGCTGCGGGATAAATATACCGTCCAAAAGCCCGAGGGTGCATTTTACATCTTTCCCGAGGCAAGGGGCCAAGATTCCTGGAAGTTTGTCCAAAAGGCGATTGAGAGCAACGTATTTGTCGTACCGGGCACTGTCTTCTCGAAGCGAAATACCCACTTCAGGATATCCTTTGCTGCATCCGACGATACGCTCATGAAGGGAATAGAGGTGCTGAACCGGATTGCTTGAGGCGTGAAGAACTTCGCGAAAAGACCTTCCCTGGGCAAACCGGAGGGGAATCGATGCCGCTAGATCTCGAGGCAGTACATGGGATCATCGAAAAACATGGTTATGAGGAATCCGCGCTCATCGCTATCCTCCAAGACATGCAATCCACCTTCAACTATCTGCCCCAAAAGGCCTTGAGGGAAGTCTCCAAGAGCATGAACATACCCCTCAGCCGCATCTATGCCATTGCCACCTTTTACAGGGCCTTTAGCGTGCGGCCCAGGGGACGCCACTCGATCCATGTCTGTTTGGGAACGGCCTGCCATGTGAGGGGTGGGCAACGGGTACTCGAATACCTGGAGCGGAAACTGGGGGTGAAATCCGGGGGGACAACCGAGGATCTCACGTTCACCCTGGAAAGGGTAAACTGCCTGGGGGCCTGTGCCATGGGGCCCATGATGGTCGTGGATCAAAAATATATGGGAAAGGTGAAGCTGGATAAAATCGACTCTATCTTGAAACCATACAAATAGGAAAATTGGAAATGGCCGTAGCGCGGCGCATTGCGAACCGTTCGGAATTAGATGCCTTTAGGAAATCCCTCCTGACATCGAGGAGCCCGGCGAAAACCCTCATAACCATCTGTGCGGGCACGGGTTGTCTAGCCTGGGGAGCAGATTCGCTCGTCAGAGGCTTCCGGAAGGAGGTGAAACGGAGAGGATTAGGCGAAAAGGTGGAGGTCAAGGGAACCGGATGCCATGGCTTTTGCGAGAGGGGTCCTCTGGTGGTAATCCGGCCGGAGATGATCTGCTATCTCAACGTAAAGGGAAAGGACATTCCCGAGATCATTTCCGAGACAGTCCTCAAGGGAAATGTCATAGAACGGCTCCTCTACGCCAAGGACCCTTCCGGCCGAAAAAAAATCGTCCGTGAAGGGGATATTCCATTCTACAAGCTCCAGAAACGAATCATATTCGGGAGCAACGGTCAGATCGATCCCACCAGCATTGACGACTATATTAGCATAGGAGGATATGGGGCTCTGAGCAAAGCCCTTTTCGAAATGACTCCCGAGGAGATCATCGAAATGATCAAACGATCTGGCCTCCGGGGAAGGGGCGGCGGCGGATTCCCAACAGGGGTTAAATGGGACTCTTGCCGCAAGGCCCCGGGACAGGAGAAGTTCGTTATTTGTAACGCCGATGAAGGCGATCCCGGCGCCTACATGGATCGCTCCCTCCTCGAGGGAAACCCTCACAGCGTTATCGAGGGAATGACCATTGGGTCTTATGCTATTGGGGCCAATCAGGGATACGTCTTCGTCCGGAACGAATATCCCCTGGCGGTTCAAAATCTCATCATTGCCCTCCAGCAGGCAAAGGAGTATGGGCTCCTGGGCAAGGACATCTTGGGCTCGGGTTTCCATTTCGATGTAAAGCCCAGCAGGGGTGGGGGCGCCTTTGTCTGTGGAGAATCCAGCGCCTTGATGGCCTCCCTGGAGGGAAAGGTAGGGGAGCCGAGGGCCAAGTATATCCATACCGTTGAACGGGGACTTTGGGACAAACCCAGCAATTTGAACAACGTCGAAACATGGGCTAACATCCCCGTTATCCTGCGGAAAGGGGTGGACTGGTTCACCGGTATCGGGACAGAGGGATCAAAGGGAACCAAGATCTTCTCCTTGGTAGGGAAAATCAAGAATACGGGATTGGTAGAGGTACCCATGGGGACCACCCTCAGGCAGATCGTCTACGACATCGGCGGCGGCATTCCCGATGGAAAGGCCTTTAAAGCTGTCCAAACGGGCGGCCCTTCGGGGGGATGTATTCCGGAACACCTCCTCGATTCGCCCGTGGATTTCGATCGGCTGGCCGAAGTCGGCTCCATGATGGGATCCGGCGGCATGATCGTAATGGATGAAGATACCTGTATGGTGGATGTGGCCAGGTACTTCATCAGCTTTCTGCAGGAGGAATCCTGTGGAAAATGTACACCATGCAGGGAGGGGCTGTTCCAGATGGGCGAGATTCTCACCAATATCTGCGAGGGAAAGGGGAGGAGGGGGAGATATCGAGCTCCTCGAGGAGCTCTCCATCGTGATGAAAGAAGTCTCCCTGTGCGCCCTCGGGGGAACCGCCCCAAACCCGGTNCTTTCGACGCTTCGATACTTTCGGGATGAATATGAGGCCCACATCGAGCATAAACGGTGCCCTGCGGGAGTATGTAAGGCCTTAATAACGTATTCCATTGAGGCTACCATGTGCACCGGATGTCATTCCTGCTTCAGAGTTTGCCCGTCCGGGGCCATAGTCGGGGAAAAGAAAAAACCCCATCTCATCGACGGGGAAAAATGCGTCAAATGTGGGGCCTGTCGCGAAGCCTGTAATTTCCAGGCAGTCATCGTTTCATAAGGATACGGTATCATGGTAACCCTGACCATNGATGGGAGGAAAGTGGAGGCGGAAGAGGGTACCACGCTCTTGGAGGTGGCCCGAAGAATATCAATTCCCATCCCTACCCTGTGTTTCCATCCTGACTTAACCCCCTCCGGCTCCTGCAGGCTCTGCACGGTCGAAGTAATTCACAACGGAGAATCGAGGCTGGTTACAGCCTGTAATTTCCCCGTCAGGGAGGAGATTGATGTCAAAACCCATTCTGAGCCTGTGTTAAGGGCTCGGAGGGTATTGGTCGAACTGCTCCTGGCCAGATGCCCGCACGTTAAGGCCATCCAGGATCTTGCCGCAGAACTGGGAGTGAAAAAGACCCGATTTGTCACCCGGGATGAAGGCACCGGCTGCATCCTCTGCGGCCTCTGTATCAGGACGTGCCATGAAATCGTGGGCGCCGATGCCATTAGTTTCACGGGAAGGGGAATCACAAGGCAGGTCAGCACCCCCTTCCGTGTCGACTCCGACACGTGTGTCGCCTGCGGCGCCTGCGAATATGTCTGCCCGACGGGGGCCATAAAAATGGAGCTGGAGACCATTGGAAAATGGAGGACTTCCGATACCGGAACCCTCCGCTATTGCCGATATATGCGCATGGGCTTAATCGATTTCATGGTCTGTGCTCATGGTTATCAGTGCTGGAGATGCGAGGTGGATCAGGCCATGGAGGATCGTTTCGACGTCCACCCTGCCTTTGCCGTTAAGCCCGCCCAGGCCAAAGAGCCCATGGACATACATGGCTTCACCTTTATGCCCGACCTCCACTATCGGGGACACATCTGGGTCAAACCCCTGGACGTATTGGTGCGATTGGGAGTAGATGATTTTGCCTCCAGCCTGATCGCGGCAGACGATATCCAATTGCCCCCTCCGTGGGAAAGGATCGATGCGGGATTGCCCTTTGTACGGATGATGTCAGCGGATCAGGAGGCCGAGCTCCTGGCCCCCACGGGGGGAACTGTAGTTCGCCTTAATCCGGACATCTCCCACGATCCATCTTTGATACAGAGGGATCCCTACGGCAGGGGTTGGCTCATGGTGTTGAGACCTGACACCTTGGAGTTCCTTTCTGGTCTCCTTCACGGGAAACCGGCAAAGGAGTGGTTCGCTGCTGAGACGCTACGTTTTCGCCACTGGCTAAAGGGGGAAATAGGGGCCGAATCTCTGCCCCCCCATGGCCTCTCGGGCATATTGGATGGGACCCAGTGGGAAAAGATGATCGAATCCTTTTTCCGTACGGAACGGTCAACGGGATAAGACTGGATTTCGATGGGAGGAAATAACGATGTCCCTTCCGAAAACGAGGGTTCTCCTGGGTAACGAGGCAATCGCCAGGGGAATCGTTGAAGCGGGATGCCACTTCATGGCCTCTTATCCGGGCACGCCCAGCTCCGAGATTCTGCCAGGCGTCGTCCGCTTCAAGGAAGAAGAACGCCTGGATACCTATATCGAGTGGTCCACCAACGAAAAGGTGGCCTTCGAGAATGCCCTGGCCGCTGCCTATACCGGGAAGAGGGCTGCGGTTTGTATGAAACAGGTGGGTTTGAACGTTGCCACCGATCCGTTGATGAGCTCCGCCTATATCGGTGTCGTAGGGGGATTCGTGATCATCAGCTGCGATGACCCGGGCCCGCACTCCTCTCAAACGGAGCAGGACAGCCGATTCCATGGCATGTTTGCCAAGGTCCCCGTGCTCGACCCCTCGAGTCCTCAGGAAGCCAAGGAGATGGTTGCCTACGCCTTTGACCTCTCGGAGCGTTACCAAATCCCCGTGATCCTCAGGCCAACGCTACGAATCTGCCATGCCCGTCAGAGCATTTCCTTCAGGCCCATTAGGGGCATCGACAGGAAGGCCGACTTCGAGAAGAACCCAGGAAGGTGGTCCGCTACGCCGCGGTTTCGGTTCACGCTCCACAAGGAATTGAACAAGAAGTTGGATGATATTCGAGGGGAATTTAACCAACGGGAAGACCTCAATCGGGTACAAAACCCCAGCGATGAATCTTCCTTGGGCATCATCGCCGCCGGGGTAAGCCACGCGATCTTACAGGATGTATTAGCGGAAAGGGGAATGGAGGACTCAATCCCCCTCCTCAAAATCTCGACCCCTTATCCCCTGCCCACGCGAATCGTCGATCAATTCATGGCCCAATGCGATCATATCCTCCTGTTGGAGGAGCCGGAGCCAGTTATTGAGCTCCAGATTGAGGATAAAAGCAAGATCTTCGGCAGGCTGAACGGCACGGTCCCCGGCGAAGGCGAACTCCTCCCCCAAACCATTGTTCGAATCCTCGGCGATCTGTGCCATCGATTATCAATCCCGTGGGACGAAACGATGGAATCGGGCGAGCTGGAAAAACTGGTCTTGGGCTTGGACCTTCCCATCCGTCGACCGTCCCTCTGTGCCGGTTGCCCCCACCGTGCCGCATTCTATGCCATGAAAAGATCATTTCCCAACGCCATCTTCCCGAGCGACATCGGTTGCTACACCCTGGGGATGAACCTCAATGCGGTGGACACCTGCCACGACATGGGCGCCTCCATCACGTTTGCCAGTGGCTTCTACCAGGCATACCATCAAGACGGAAGGGATATCCCTATCATCGCAACCATCGGAGATTCCACCTTCTACCACTCCGGACCCCCAGGGCTCTTAAATGCCGTCTACAATGGATCTCGGTTTGTCTTGGTCATTTTAGACAACGAGATTACCGCGATGACCGGTATGCAGCCAACCCCTGAACATGGTGTCACGGCGAACGGACACGCGGGACATGCCCTCTCCTTGGAGGGACTGGTCAAGGGGTGTGGGGTGAAATACCTCAAGGTTATCAATCCCTATGACATTAAGGGGTTTATGCGGGAGCTGAGGCACGCCGTGAAATACACCCGAGATCCCGACGGAGGGGTTGCGGTCATCATCTCCCGTCATCCGTGTATCACCCATCAGCGCGAACAGCCGCTGATAACACCGGTTAAAGTCGATATCCGACACAGCCCTCCTCCGGAAAAGGACTTTCCGGCCATAGAGAAAGGAGCGATTCCGGAGGAGCTCCTGCCCAAATATGAGGAGAAAACAGCCCCCTGCCAGGCTGCCTGTCCCGTCCAGGTGGATGCCCGAGGGTATGTGGCCCTCATCTCGGAGGGAAAGTTCGACGAGGCCCTGGCCCTGGTCCGGGAGAGAAACCCCTTTCCAGGAATTACGGGCAGAATCTGTTCGCGCCCCTGTGAGAAGGTATGTCGAAGGGGCGATCTAGACCAACCCGTGGCCATCAACCTGCTCAAGCGCTTTCTTGCCGACCGTGAAGACCGATTGAAGGTGGACATAACCCCGGGAAAGGAGAAGGAGGAGAGGGTGGCCATCGTTGGGTCGGGGCCAACCGGCTTGATGGCTGCCTATGAACTGAGAAAGAGGGGTTATTCGGTTACCATCTTGGAGGCCTTACCCGTTGCCGGAGGAACGCTCGCCGTCGCGATACCCCGCTTTCGCCTGCCCCAAGAGGTGGTCGAGAAAGAAATCGACATCGTAAGACAAATGGGCGCCGAGCTCAGGCTCAAAACGCCCGTTGGGCCCGGCTTATCCCTGGATGATCTCCGAAACCAAGGGTACCGAGCGGTCCTCCTGGCGGTGGGAGCTACTCGGGGAAAACAACTGGCAATTCCCGGACATGATGCCCATGGCGTGACGGATGCCCTCGACTTCCTCAAAGCTGTCGCACTGCACGGGAAGGCCGATGTGGGAACCAAGGCCGTGATCATCGGCGGGGGGAATCGAGCGGTGGACGCGGCCAGGACAGCAACAAGGCTCGGGGCCGATGAGGTAACCATCCTCTACAATCGGACTTCAAAGGAGATCCCGCCGGATACGGATGAAGTCCGGGAGGCGGAGGCCGAAGGGGTGAAAATTCGGTATCTCTCCACCCCCACTAATGTCCTCGTAAGGAACGGCAGGGTCTCAGGTATTGAGGTGGCTACCACAACCTTGAGCCAGGCCGATAGCCTCGGAAGNAGGAGAGTGGTCTCCACGGAAGGTCCGCGAGAAACCCTTCAGGCGGACAGTATCATCGTTGCCCTCGGCTCGACCCCGGACCTCTCCTTTTTGGAGAACGGGCTCGCCACAACCCGATGGGGAACCATTGAAGTAGACCCTGTAACCCTTGCAACCAGTATGGATGGTATCTTTGCCGCTGGCGATGCCGTTACTGGCCCCAAGACCTTCATCGAGGCCCTGGCGGCTGGAAGAAAGGCGGCCATTTCCATAGACGGCTTTCTGCGAGGGGATGAATTGAGGTTTGCTCCGGAGGTTGAAAGAAAGGCCCAATGTGCCCTGGTTGATATCGAAAAGGTGGACCCTCGACCACGGGTGGAAGCCCCTACCCTCTCCCTACAGCACCGCGAGGAGAGCTTCCGCGAGGTCCATCTCCTCCCCGAGCGGGAGGAGATTGTTCAGGAGGCCGAGCGGTGCTTCCATTGCGGGCAGTGTACCCGATGCGATACGTGTCTCATCCACTGCCCAGAGGGCGCCATCAGCAAAAATGACCACGGATACGTCATTGATTACAGTAAATGTACAGGTTGCCGCGTGTGCGCCGTCGAGTGTCCCACGTCTGCAATCACCATGCCCGAAATTGGCGCGTGTGTGAGCTGTGAATACTGCTTGAGGTTTTTCGAATGTCCGTCTCTTCTCAAGGATCAAGACGGCAAAATTGTAGTCGACCGCAGGACCTGCATAGACTGCGGCCTTTGCCTGGAGGTTTGTTCCCAAAAGGCTATCTTCGCGGTCGGATAGCCAGATCTTTAGAAAGGAGCTCTTCGCTGCTCAAAAGATGTTCTTGTGGGAAAGCCCCTTGTCCCTTCGCTTCAGTACTTCCGGAGTGACCCTTTCGGGGCTCGCGGGCGGGGAATACTTACCCCTTCCGGTCTCTAAAGGACCGGCTTTCCCCTTCCCGCTCACCCTCGATGGGTACCCCACTCCTTCAGCAGATTTCGCTCAGGGACAACGGGTTTTCTCCACAAATGAATGAGACTTTAGAACGAAAGAATCTTGGATTCGCGGTCAGAGCTCGTTTTTCCATCTTTAACCAATAAAACCAATCAAACTAATACAACCAACCAACTCATTGTCATTTGTCACGAACAACAGTGTTCTCGAAGAAATTCAGAAAATTCCGATCCTTTTTCCTTGACACTACAATATCGAGTATGTTAAAGAATTCAACTAGTTGCGAATCTTTGGTCGCAAGGACCAGGCGAGAATGAAAAAAGGGAAGAGGCAAAAAACGCGACAAGACCCCCTTTGGGAGCTTCTCTGCTCTGTAAAGCTGACCGTATTCCTCCTCATCCTCTTGGCGTTAACTTCCATACTGGGGACCCTCATCCAGCAGAACGCTCCCACTATGGAGTATATCCGTCAGTTTGGCCCCGGGCTCTACCGATTTCTCAATCTCTTGGGCCTTTTTGACATGTACCACTCCTGGTGGTTCAGGGGAATCCTTGCCCTCCTAGCCATAAACATCCTAGCGTGTTCCTCGGTTCGATTCCCCCGCATTTGGAGGAGGATCACCCATCCCCGGAGTGAGATCGATAAGGTTCAGAATGGAGCCCTCCCCTACGCCGAGGAGTTAAATCGGTCGTTATTACCAGAGGAGGTTGCGGAAAAGGCCTTCTCTATTATTAAGCGGATGTTCGGCAAGCCCCTCGTTTCAGAAAGCTCCAAAGCCATTGTCGTCTTCGCAGAAAGGGGGAGGCTGACGAGGTTAGGAGTTTACATAACCCACCTCAGCATTCTCATCATTCTTTCGGGGGCTCTCATCGGTTCGTTATTCGGGTTCAGGGGATTCATCACTATCCCTGAGGGGGATGTCGTTGATCGGGTCTTGGTGCGGGAAAGCCGCGGAATGGTGCCCAAGGCTATGGGGTTTCAGGTTAGATGTGATGACTTCAGGATAACCTACTACGATGTGAACCCTCAGGAAAGGCTCGTCAAGGAATACGTCAGCACCCTTACCTTTTTGGAGGATGGAAGGGAAGTGATGAAGAAAGAGGTCCGGGTCAACCATCCTCTCGCCTTTCATGGGTTGCGTTTCTATCAATCGAGCTATGGGAGTATCCCCGAGATTAGCCTGACCATTGTAAATGAAAATCAGGGGAGGGATTTCTCCCTCGTTGCCCATGAAGGGGAAAGGGTGGAGATACCAGGGTCGGATGTTTTTTTCGAGGTTTTGAAATATCATCCGCAAATCCATGACTTCGGGGAGGGCGTAGCCATGGCCATCTTCAGACCCATGGCCATGCCGCAAAGGTTCTGGTTATTGAAGGTGAGGCCAATAATCATAGACGGTTATCAGTTTACCCTGAAAAAGGTGACGCAAAGGGAATATACGGGGTTGCAGGTGACGCGGGACCCCGGCGTGTGGGCCGTCTGGGTGGGGTGTATTCTCCTGGTTTGGGGGTTAATGGTGGCCTTCTTCTCCTCGCATCAGAGGATGTGGATTCTTATTCCAAAGGGAAAAGCGACCGTTGTGGTCTCGGGAACGGCAAACAAGAACCGGATGGCCTTCGAAAGGAGCTTCCGCAAGACGATAGCTGCTTTAAAGGGAGCGGTATGACGTTCGGGAAAAAGGTGAGGGTTATTGTTCTCTATGGATACGGCATTAATTGCGAGAACGAAATGGCCCATGGTTGCAGGTTGGCAGGGGCCGATGTGGTCGATATCGTCCATTTAAATGAACTCCTCCGTGGAGAGGTGGTGCTGGATCAGTATCACTTTCTTAACTTGCCCGGGGGGTTCTTGGATGGCGATGATTTGGGAGCTGCCAAAGCGGCGGCGAACCGGCTTAGATACGCAAGGGTGGGCCAAGGGGGCGAGAGCTTTCAGGATCAACTTCTCCGCTTCGTAACCGAGGGGAATCTCATCTTCGGGATCTGCAATGGCTTTCAGTTAATGGTTAAGCTCGGGCTGGTACCCGGTTTTGATGGCAGTTACACTACCCAGCAGGTTACGTTAACCTTCAACGACTCCGGTAGGTTTGAGGATAGATGGGTTTACCTAAAGATCAACGAAAAATCCCCGTGTGTATTCACGAGGGGGATTAAGGGGGTTTATTTACCAGTGCGGCATGGGGAGGGAAAGTTCATACCAGGTGGAGAAGCGGTGAGAGAGAAATTGAAGGGCCGGAATCTCATCGTGGCTCAATACAGTGACCCGTCCTTTACCGGAGACGTGATGGATTATCCTTTAAATCCAAATGGCTCGATAGATGCCGTCGCTGGCATCTGTGACGAGCGCGGGAGGCTTTTCGGCATGATGCCCCATCCGGAGGCTTACCTCCATTTTACCAACCATCCCAGATGGACCAGGGAGGATCTTCCGGAGGAGGGTATGGGGTTGTCCTTCTTTAGAAATGCCGTTGAGTATATTCGCGAGGAGTTACTCTGAGGTTTCTGAGGAAGCATTGATGCCATAGGGGGGGAAGGGAGATGAACAAGGCTGAGCTCGTCTTAAAGGTCGCGGCAAAGGCGAACGTAACCCAGAAGGTGGCTAAGGTCATCGTTGATACAATCTTCGACGGGATGAAGGATTCCCTCGTCAAAGGAGAACGAATCGAAATACGGGGGTTTGGGAGTTTCGTAGTGAAAAACTATCAGGGGTACACGGGGAGAAATCCCAAAACGGGGCGATTGGTGAAGGTACGCGCTAAGAGGCTTCCCTTCTTTAAGGTGGGAAAGGGATTAAGGGAGCGGGTGAATTCCTAACTGCCCGCATTTCCATTGTCAGGGTCCCTATGAGAGGACTACAGTTTTTCCCAATATCTCCTATGATAGCCCCTTATTTTATCTAATTTATCCGATATCCCTTCATATCCATTCCTCTCCTCTCTCTCGCATTCCCCAGCGTCAATAGTCGAGTTCCCTCTGAGTTCCCTCAAAACGGCCTTCACGGAAGTGGCCAAGCCATCCAAATCGTAACCCCCTTCCAACGTGATAACGATCTTCCCGCCGCATGTCCTTTCGGCCATATCCATGATGATATTGGTTAAACGGGCATACCCCCTCTCCGTCATCCCCATTCCCCCCAGGGGATCACGGGAGTAAGTGTCAAACCCCGCAGAGACGAGAATGAGCTGGGGCTCATATGATAATGCGATGGGTCTTAAAATGTGGAGGAAGACGTTTCCATATTCAGCATCGCCGCTTCCAGGGGACATGGGAACGTTTACGGTAAATCCCTCTCCCTCTCCCGACCCCACCTCACCGGGAGCCCCAGTTCCTGGATAAAAGAACCCGTACCGATGGGTTGAAAAATATAAAACCTTAGGGTCCTCGTAGAAGGTATTCTGTGTTCCGTTTCCGTGGTGGACATCCCAATCGATAATGAGAACCCTCTCCATTCCGTGAATCTTCATGACATATTTTGCCCCCACGGCGATATTGTTGAATATGCAGAATCCCATGGCACGGTTGCTTTCGGCGTGATGGCCCGGGGGCCTGACGAGGGCGAAGGCATTGTCGATCTTTCCCTGCAAGACCGCCTCGATAGCCTCTAATACTCCTCCTACCGCTAGACGGGCGGCTTCATATGATTTAGGGGAAGCCACCGTATCGGGGTCCAATCTGCGAGCGGGTTGGCCGGCCGTAGAGGCGATCAGATCGATATAGGAGGGAAGGTGGACCATCTCCAGTTCTTCACTCGTGGCGGGTCGCGGCGGTATTTCCGTAAACTGATTCCCCATATCCCCGTGCTGGAGCATGGCATAGATTGCCCTGAGCCTATTGGGGTTTTCCGGGTGATAATCATCGGTAACATGTTCGATATACCTCTCATCCCTGACAATCCCTGTCCTCTTCATTTCGCTCCTCCTTTCCAAGAGGCCCGATCCCCGTCAGGCTATCCCTTTAAACCACCTTTGTCAAGCAAAAGGGCAATGGGAGAAGCTCATATCGCTTGATATAGCTTGACTTTTACGGGGTGGATTGCTTAGAATTCAGCTGGGATGAATGTGAAACGATTGGAGAGATTACTCAAGGACGTCAAGGCGGGAAGGATCGAAATCCGTGATGCCCTTGTCACCCTGAGGGGTCTTCCCTTCGAGGATATTGGGTATGCCACCATCGATCATCACCGTGCCCTCCGGAGGGGATTTCCGGAGGTAATCTTGGGTCAAGGCAAATCGAGCGAACAAATCAAGGCAATCATCCAGCGAATGAGCCAACAGGGAGATAATGTCCTCGTGACTCGGGTCAGCAGGAGAAAGGGATTGGCGATCCAGAGGTCTATCCCGGGGGCACGCTATCACCCTGTTCCCGGGATCATTACCCTGATGAACCATGAGGTTGAGGTCGTGGGGAAGGGACTCATTCTTGTGGTCAGTGCGGGAACCTCTGACATTCCCGTGGCCGAAGAGGCTGCTCTCACCGCGGAGATGATGGGGAATCAAGTGAAGCGTCTCTACGATGTGGGAATTTCCGGCATTCACAGATTATTGAACAAGGCTGAACTGATCCAATCGGCCAACGTGATCATTGTTGTTGCGGGAATGGAAGGGGCACTGCCGAGCGTTGTTGGGGGATTGATCGACCGGCCCGTCATCGCCGTCCCCACGAGCGTGGGTTATGGGGCCAGTTTTGGGGGGATCGCAGCACTACTTGCGATGCTCAACTCGTGTGCGGCGGGGGTGTCCGTGGTCAACATCGATAACGGTTTCGGGGCGGGATACGCGGCCAGCCTCATCAACAAGGACCGTGAAGATACAATCTAGGAAAGGGAAATGGTAGGACAAGGGGTCTTTTTACGCCTTTCGCTTTAGAAATATGGTCGGATCGCATACTGGACATTGGCTCATCTCATGGCTCCAGCCCATCAAGCCGTTGTTATTTGGAATCCTGGGACTGGATGAATGGATTACCCTTGTTTTGGTTGTCTCGATGGCCTTTTGTATCTATCGGAACGTAAGGAAGTGCGACTCGATAACTCAGGAGATGGATACCCTCTTCCGGAGATATCTCCAGTTTCGAAGCGATAAACAGATAACCCTCAAAATGCACGAGCACGATGAGAAAGTTCGTAATGAAATCCTCAGGTCCATTTCCCAGAGTTGGAAATATTTCAGGAGAAACCACGGGGAATTGGTGGACATATTGCTCGGGAATATTCGGAAGACGATCCTGGCCTATTACGCTATCCTCGGGATTCTGTTGATCAATACGCTGAGGGTTTTCCTCACGGATTGGTTCAAGACCGGGGGAGTTCCGGTAACCCTTGAGCTGGCGATCAAGGAGGCTCCGTGCTACCTTCTGCTTGCCCTTGGGTTCCTTTTGATTCGGGTTCAAACCCGCCACAGAAGGGGGGGAAGCGGGAGGCCTTACGAAGTTGAGCTGGAAACAATTTTTGCCGATATCGGCCTTCAAGATCGAAGCCTTTACAATGAGTTCGAGCCCATCGATGAGGAAGGGGAAACGGAGGTCGATGATTCCCGAGGGGTTGGCAGGCTGGAGGGCAAGGCCGGGCATGAGGAGGAGGGGTGATGAGCAGGAGGATTAAGGTTACGGCAGGCGAAGTGGAGGTGTATGGCGAATTGAACGAGACGGGAACGGCCAATCTCATCTGGGATAGTCTTCCCATTGAGTCCCGTATCAGCACATGGGGGGATGAGGTTTACTTCTCGATTCCAGTGCGAACCGAATTGGAGGAGTCAGCCCGGGAAGTAGTGGATCTGGGAGACCTTGGGTATTGGCCGCCCGGAAACGCTTTCTGCATTTTTTTCGGGCCAACGCCGGACAGCCGAGGAGATGAAATCAGGCCAGCCAGCGCGGTAAACGTCTTCGGGAAGGTGCTTGGGGACCCCAAGGTCTTGAAGGGTTTACGGTCGGGGACGACCGTTCGCGTGGAGGCCGAGGGCTGATGTTAACCAATGCTCCCGCCGCGAATGGGAAAGGTGGTTCGGCATGAGGGTGTGCTATTTCGATTGCTTCTCGGGCATCAGCGGTAACATGGTCCTCGGGGCCCTCATTGATATCGGCTTGCCCAAATCCGTTCTCCACGAGGAGGTGGCAAAGCTGGGGCTTGAGGCCTTCGACATAGAGGTGGGACGCGACGAGAGGATGAAGATCCATGGGACTCACGTAAAGGTGAAGGCCCGTGAGAATGAATCCCCGCAACGTTCTTATCGNCAAATTAAGGGGATGATCGAGGAAAGCCCGTTAGATATGTCGGTGAGGGAGAAGAGCCTCGATATATTCCATCGATTGGCATCGGCCGAGGCGAGGATTCACGGCCAAGAGATCGATCACGTTCACTTTCACGAAATCGGCGCCCTTGACTCCATCGTGGACGTGGTTGGAACCGCTGTTGGGATGAATCACCTGGGGATTGAGCGGGTATTTGCCTCGAGAGTTCCGGTGGGATCTGGCTTCGTTCATGCGCAACATGGCCGATTGCCCGTTCCAACGCCAGCCACCCTCGAGATTCTCAAGGGAATTCCCATCTACTCTTCCTCCCTGGAGGAAGAACTGGTAACGCCCACAGGGGCAGCTATTTTGGCCTCGTACTCCGAGGGCTTCGGTGACATTCCCCAGATGAGAATTGAAAAGGTGGGGTACGGGATGGGCGATAGGGTATTCGAGGAAATCCCGAACGTATTGAGAATCATCTTAGGGGAAGGGGAGGGGATATGGGAGGGAGACCGTGTTTGGGTAGTTGAGACCGATATTGACGATATGTCCCCTGAAATCTATGGCTACCTCATGGAGAGGCTTCCCGAAGCAGGAGCCCTGGAGGTGACCTTCGCTCCCATCCAGATGAAGAAGAATCGCCCTGGNACCACCATTAAAGTCCTCAGCNACGAAGCGGGGGTTGATAGGATCNTNGATACGCTTTTCAGGGAATCGACCTCCATTGGGGTACGCCTCTACCCCGTCCGCAGGGCAAAACTGAGTCGAAGAACAGAAGAGGTGGAAACAGAATATGGCAGAGTGAGGATCAAGGTCTCCGCTGACCAGAGGGGTCGGATTGTCAACGTAATGCCCGAGTTTGAGGATTGTAGGAGAATTGCCGAGGCGAAGGGGATTCCCCTCAAGGAGGTCTATCGAGAAATCCAATCAAGGAAAGGGGTTGCCCGGGACCGACAATGATCAGCGGGCTTTCCCCTTCCGACTTCCCATGTCCTTGAACATCACCCTTCCGAGAATCTCCCTCATGTGCCCATTCTTGATAGGGGAGAGGGTTTCTTGAATCTTCCGAGCGGCGCCCTTCCCCAGCGGCGGAATGGTATGAGGGAGTCCGGGATGGGGTGAAGTTGATTTTGATTTAGGAGCGACATCTCCCAATCTGAAACGGATTCCCTCGACGATAGGTGCGCCCAATTTCTTATTGAGCGCCTCAACGATTCCCTCGCCCATGTAACTAAGTTGCTGCATCCACGGAGAAGTGGAGACCCTTACGAAGAGGATTTTATTTCTCATGCTCTCGGGCTGAGCGTT
>JGI2173J19968_10000235_pt1 | contig 19728 bp, 11 predicted proteins | sample DeeMarSWOR136_30_FD_19968 | JGI IMG/M metagenome (IMG submission 19968) | reverse complement strand
AAGTCAAAGCGTCGATCTTGAGTCCTTCACCTTTGACCTGGCTTGGTTACCGCTGCGCACACAGACTACAAAAATCAGAACTCTATCTTATTAATAATTTGCCATGCTCGGACAGTTACTGCCTGTACTTCTTTATGTAGACTACTGCTCCGACCGCTGCTAAGCCGCCGCCGACTCCACCGCCGATGAAAAGCCCGTATACCGCAAAAAACGATGGCTCCTCCACCGTCACCATCACAACCTCGCTATCGCACTCGTAAATGCTGCTGTTTCCGGCGAAAGCGGCTTGAACTATCCAGTCTCCAGTGGTTTCTGGCTGGAAACTTGCGGTGAAAGTGCCGTTCCCAAGCGCGGTGCACTGCACTGTTTCTGTCGTGTTTACGGACATGAACGTGACCGTTACAGGTGCGCCACCAGCCTCCGCAGAAAGAGTGCCCGTGACGGTTATGTTCTCACCTAAAGTAACTGTCATGCGCGTGGCATTAAAATCAGCTATCGATGAGAGATGCTTCACCGAAAAGTTACCTGCCGCCGAGAGTCTGTTCTTAATTGTGTCGGTTGCCTGAACAGCGTACTCCACGAAGCTGCCTGCTTCCTGCCGCGGAATCGTAGCGTTGCAGGTCATGTTGCTGACCACCATCTCAACCCTAGTCACATTCTTCCAATCGTCAATCGTGTACCGCAAAGTAGCGCTCTCCAACTCCGTGGTATTCGTCACGTACGCAATTGCCGTCTCGTCGCTGGGGGTAACTTTCTTCGGAAACGTCAAAGGCGACAAAACACCGCCGAACGTGGTTTTAACCAAAAACTCTATCGTGCCCTCGCCAACCTCGCCCATCAAAACCAAATGGTAACTAGTTTTCCCCGCAAACGGCGCAGAGAAATTCAAAAACATGTCTTGACCGTTGAACTCACAGCTCGCGTAGGCTACCCCCCGATATCCCTCACTCTCAAAATTATAGCCGCCCACATCGCTCTTGTTCCCGTAAAGCCCCATCTCCCACGGCAAAGGCACATCATTTACAATGAACGAATTCGGGTTGCTCATCAAATAAAGACGTGCCTCATACATGTCCAACGTGTCTGGCACACGCACCCACAATTCTATGCGCTCGCTGTCAGTCACGAACTCGTAAGTCCAACTAGTGTTAAACGTCGGCACATCGGCGATTTTTCCGCTTACCGCGTGGGTGTACCACCTGTCACATTCAACATTTTCAATAATCATGAAAGTAGCCTGCTCAGCGCCGTTGCTCTCTCTGGCATCATTCACTATAGCGAACGTGTAATTGCCCGAACTTGCAGGGACAAAAAACGCGTCATCAACCGTCGTGCCCAAATGCTCAGGAAGCCCAGCTGCTTCAGTGTGCATGCTTTCCAACGTGCCCTCGGGGTTATAGACGTAAATGTCATAGTCAGTCTTCGGCGCCGCGCCAGTGTGCACCCAAGCGCCATAACAGTAAACATGATAGCTATGACCAGCCGACAGCGGGCAGATAACAGTCCAGTTCTGGCCAATAGGCACTTGTGACTCGTTGAGGTAAACGGGGAACATGGGCTTCTCAACATAAGTCCAGTTGCCCAAAACTGCATCGTTAAAATAAGTGTGAACGTACCGCTGATACTCTGGCAAAACCTGCGCTTCAACGCTGACCCGCAGAGTAAAGAATAGCAACGCAACCATGGCTACGACAGCCAGCAACTTTCGCGCGTTCTTTGCAGACAATGAGGCCTTCAAGTTTTAACACTTATTACGCCTTTTGTTTACGCCTAAGCATATCTGTTATGAAATCTGACTCTGGATTCAAAATCCGAATCTAAACGAAGCTTTATGCGCGTACACCAAAAAAGTAAAAGCCCCTCCCCTACGATATAAAAAAAGGAAAACGCTATGCCCACAGAACACAAAATCATACTCGGAAACAGCCAACAAATGCCCGAAATAGCCGACTCCAGCATCCAGTTGATGGTAACCTCCCCGCCTTATCCAATGATAAAAATGTGGGACACCCAGTTCAGCACGATAAACCCGCAAATCGCCACGCTATGGCACGCCTTAGACGCTGGCGGTCGAGAAGAAACCGTTAACCAACTCTACGACGCCATGCATGAAGCTCTCGCCAAAGTATGGCGCGAAACCTACAGGGTCTTAGCGGACGGCGGCATAGCATGCATAAACATCGGCGACGCCACACGCACCGTAAACGGCAAGTTCCGCCTTTTCCCCAACCACTCCCGAATCATTGAACACTGCGAAAAAACAGGCTTCACCACTCTGCCCTACATTTTATGGAAGAAGCCAACCACAAAACCAAAGTACAAGGGCAAAGGCGCATTCCTAGGCTCAGGTTTCCTGCCACCAAACGCCTACGTCACCCTAGACTGCGAATTCATACTACTTTTCAGAAAAGGAAAACTTAGAAAATTCGCACCTCATGACCAACGCCGTTACGAGAGCGCCTTCACCAAGAAACAACGCGACTCATGGTTCACGCAGATATGGGACATAATAGGCACACGCCAAACCCAAAGCCAAATAGAACGAAGAATTGCCGCCTATCCAGACGAAATCGCAGACCGCCTCATCAGAATGTTCAGCGTGAAAGGCGACACGGTGCTCGACCCCTTCTTGGGCTCAGGCACAACGACTAAACTTGCGATGCGAAACGAAAGAAACAGCATAGGCTACGAAACAGACGAAAGCCTACTCCCGCTTATAAAAAAGAAACTAAGTCTCAAACCAAAAACATGCAAACTAAGTTTTATAAAGCGTGAGAATTAACCCTCAAAAACGAAAGGATTTATGAAAAACCACAAGTTTTGATGTTCTAACCAGAGAAAAAACTGCTGCTTAGCGATTTTAACCCTGTATGGCGAATATTCACTCTCTATTCAGGTTTTGCGGGTCACAACGCAAAATAAAAAAGTTATTATTGTGTAGCAACTCTTAGAAAGTTGAAAAAAGCAGTGGTTTGTGGGCGGCGACATAAAAAAGTTTATTAGTGAGCTATGTAGCATCTGTTTGTGCTCTTTAAAAAAGATAGGAGACCCTTTTTCGAGTTGGACACTAATCCAACATCGGAGGAAATCGAAAGTTTGAGAAACACCCGCACCACAAAAATTCCTAATAATGTTTGCAAATTTAAGTTTGCGGGAGAATGGTAAAATTGACCGAATTTTCAAAAGAAGACACTCATCTTTTGCTAAAAACTTTCTTCAACGAAAAAGGCCTAGTAAGGCAACACCTAGATTCTTACAACGAATTCATAGACCACGGCTTGCAAGATGTTGTGGACGAAGTCAGCGAAATCTCCATTGAAATTCCCGAAAGCCCATATAAGGTAAAGCTCGGACAAATCTGGGTCATAGACCCTCAATCAAGAATAACAGGACCATACGTCACAGAAGTGGACGGCACCAAACACGAAATTTACCCAATGGAAGGGAGACTCCGAAACTTGGCGTACGCGGCGCCCATAGCCCTCGAAATGACGCCTGTAATAGACGGAAGAGAACAGGACACCGAACTGGTTTACATCGGAAACATCCCTGTCATGCTTAAGTCAAAATTGTGCTTCTTATCGCAGCTCTCAAGAGAAGAGCTTATTGCCGCAGGAGAAGACCCAGACGACTCAGGCGGCTACTTTGTGGTAAACGGCTCTGAACGCGTCATAGTTGCCATGGAAGACTTGGCGCCCAACCGCGTGATAGTTGACATAGACGATAAAGGAACCTCACCAGTTTATCAAGCCAAAATATTCTCAACCACCGTAGGCTTCAGGGCAAGAATAGAGCTGAAGCTGAAGTCAGACGACGCCATCTACGTCACAATGCCAGGAGTTCCCACCGAAATCCCCTTCGTAGTTATAATGCGCGCGTTAGGCTTAGAAAAAGACAAAGAGATTGCTGAAGCAGTCTCCCTTGATAAGGACATCCAAAGCGAACTAGGCCCGTCATTCGAGAAAGCCCTCGGCGTAGACACGCACAGCGACGCGATACTATTCATTGGAAACCGCGTAGCCCACGGGCAAGTGGAAGAGTACCGCGTGCAGAAGGCTGAAACTGCCGTAGATAAAAACTTCCTTCCCCATCTGGGTAGAAGCGACAAGAATAGGGAAGACAAAGCCATATTCCTAGGCGAAATGGCCTTTAGAGTTATCCAACTGAAACTCGGAAGGAGAAAAACAGACGACAAAGACCACTTCAAGAACAAACGGCTGAGACTCGCAGGACCCCTTCTTGCAGATCTTTTCCGTGTTTCCTTCAGAAACTTAACCCGTGACATAAAATACCAGCTTGAACGCATAGGCGTGAAAGGTCCAATAATAACTGTGTCGGCGGCAGTCCGTCCGGGAATAATAACCGAAAGATTCCAACATGCACTGGCGACTGGAAACTGGGGAAGAGGCAGAGTCGGCATAACCCAGCTTTTGGATCGAACAAACTACATATCCACACTCAGCCACTTACGTAGGCTTCAGTCACCATTAAGTAGAAGTCAACCGAATTTCGAAGCCCGAGACCTGCACCCGACCCACTGGGGACGCTTATGCCCTAACGAGACACCTGAAGGGTCTAACTGTGGTCTGGTCAAGAACCTAGCCTTATCCGCGTCAATCTCTGTGGGCGTGAACCCTGAGAAGATTAAACAGCTGCTTTTTGAGATGGGCGCGGTTCCAGCTTACGAGGCTAATGAAGCTTTAAGGCTTTCTGGAGCCAAGGTTTTCGTTGACGGAAACATAATCGGATACTGCAATTCAGCGTCAGAACTAGTCAAAACCTTCAGAGAAAAAAGAAGAAGAGGAGAAATCTCAACTGAAGTGAACATAACCTACTTCTCGAAGCTTCAAAGCGAGACGGAAGAGTTACACGCAAACTGCGACGAAGGAAGAGTTAGGCGTCCCCTGATAATTGTTGAAAACGGAGTTCCAAAGCTTCAGCCTGAACACTTTGAAAAAATAGGTCTTGGAGAATGGACTTGGGAAGACCTTATCAAAAACGGTTTGGTTGAATATTTGGATGCAGCAGAAGAAGAAAATGCGCACGTAGCCATATCTCTTGAAAGCGTCACTCCTCAACATACTCACTCTGAGATCGCAACATACACAATTTTGGGAATCTGCGCGTCAACCATACCGTATCCAGAACACAACCAGTCACCGCGCAACTCGTACCAGGCCGCTATGGCCAAACAAGCCCTAGGAGTTTATGGCACAAACTTCCACCATCGCGTGGATTCAAGGTCGCACATACTGCATTATCCGCAAGTGCCCTTGGTTGAGACCGAACTGATGGAAGTCATCGGCTACAAGCAACGCCCTACAGGGCAAAACTGCGTCGTCGCTGTGCTTTCCTTTGAAGGCTATAACATGGAAGACGCTTTAGTCTTTAACAAAGCCTCCATAGAAAGAGGCTTAGCCCGCTCCACCTTCTACAGGATATACGAAGCCGAGTGCCGCCAGTACTTGGGCGGGTTGAAAGACAAGTTCACGGTTCCCGAGCCGGGAACTCGCGGATACCGCGGAGAACAATATTACAGGCTTCTTGAACCTGATGGAATAATAAGTTTGGAATCCTCAGTTGTAGGCGGCGACGTTCTGATCGGAAGAATAAGTCCTCCCAGATTTCTTGAAGAATACAAGGAGTTTGAAGTTAAAGGTCCATCCATGCGAGACACATCCGCCGATATGCGTCCTTCAGAAACAGGAGTCGTTGATGGAATTTTCATAACACAGTCTGGAGAAGGAAGCAAACTCGTAAAGGTCAGAGTCCGTGATCAACGTGTTCCAGAGTTAGGAGACAAATTTGCCTCTCGCCACGGACAAAAAGGAGTTATAGGTTTAATAGTTCCGCAGGAAGACATGCCCTTCACAGAAGACGGCATCGTTCCAGACATAGTAATCAACCCTCACGCTATACCATCAAGAATGACCATCGGTCAATTCATCGAATCCCTCGCGGGAAAAGCGGCAGCTGCAAGGGGAAAACCAGCAGATGGCACCCCATTCTCCAACGAAGGACCCGACGAAATCAGGAAAAAACTCGTAAAACTTGGGTTCAGCCACACGGGAAGCGAAGTATTCTACAACGGAACAACAGGCGAAAAATTCGTCGCTGACATCTTCGTCGGCATCGTTTACTACCAGAAACTGCATCATATGGTGGCCGACAAAATACACGCCAGAGCCCGCGGGCAAGTGCAAATGCTGACGCGGCAACCCACTGAAGGCAGAGCCAGAGGCGGAGGCTTAAGATTCGGCGAAATGGAACGCGACTGCCTTATCGGCCACGGCGCGGCCATGCTGCTCAGGGACAGGCTGCTGGAAGAATCAGACAAATACACGCTGTACGTTTGCGAAAACTGCGGTCAAATCGCCTATTTCGACATGAAACAACGAAAATACACATGCAAGATCTGTGATGAAAAGGCTAAAATTTCCCCCGTAATAGTCTCTTATGCTTTCAAGCTTTTGTTGCAAGAACTTCAGAGCTTGTGCATTACGCCAAAATTAACACTAAAGGAGAAGGCATAAAAATGGCTTCAGAAGAAGCAATTCACAAAGTTGTTGACGAAATCTCTTTCGGTCTGATTTCACCCCAAGACCTGCGCAAACAATCAGTTGTAGAAATTCAAACACCAGACACTTACGATGAAGACGGCGCTCCCATCACCTCAGGATTAATGGATGGACGATTAGGTACTCTGGAGCCACGGCAGAGATGCAAAACCTGCGGCAACACGGCAATCCGTTGCCCAGGCCACTTCGGCCACATCGAACTGGCAGTGCCTATAGTGCACATAGAATTTACAAAAATAATTCATGAACTTTTGAAGACAACCTGCCGCAATTGCGGGCGCATACTCCTATCGGAGGAAACAGCGAAAAAAATTCGTGCCCGAATTGAAAGATACAACGCGCTTTTGGGCACAATACCAGACGCAGTGTACAAGAGTATTGTACAGGAGATTAAGGCTAAACAATGTCCGCATTGCGCAGCCAGCCAATACAAAATATCTTTTGAGAAACCTACAAAGTTCATAGAGCAAACCGAGGCAGGCTCTGAACCGCTAACACCCAGCATGATCAGGGAAAGACTAGAACGCGTTTCAGATGAAGACTTGGAGATTTTAGGTTTCAACCCCAACGTAGCAAGGCCTGAATGGATGGTTCTGCAAGTTTTGCCTGTGCCTCCAGTTTACGTTCGTCCCTCTATTACGCTGGAGTCGGGAATCCGCTCGGAAGATGACTTGACTCACAAGCTTGTTGACATCATTCGCATTAACCAAAGGCTTAAGGAAAACATGGAGGCAGGCGCTCCAACACTCATAATTCAAGACTTATCCGAACTTCTGCAATACCATGTAACCACGTACTTTAACAACGAAGCCTCTGGAATACCACCAGCAAGGCACCGTTCAGGAAGAGCGTTAAAAACCCTCTCGCAAAGGTTAAAAGGTAAAGAAGGCCGTTTCAGAAGCAACCTTTCAGGTAAAAGGGTTGACTTCTCAGCACGAACGGTTATTTCTCCAGATCCAAACCTTGACATAAACGAGGTAGGCGTTCCAAACGATGTAGCCATGCGTTTATCTGTTCCAGAAAAAGTAACCGCTTGGAACATTGAGGAACTGAAGCAATTAGTCATAAACGGTCCTGAACAGTATCCAGGCGCCCTCTACATCATCAGACCCGACGGAAAACGCATAAGACTTGAATTCGTAGTGGACAGAGAAAAAATCGCTGAAGCTGTGGAACTTGGCTTCATTGTAGAGCGCCATCTCAAGAACGGGGACATAGCAATATTTAACCGTCAGCCATCACTCCACCGAATGTCCATTATGGCTCATTACGTGCGCGTTTTGCCCTACAAGACTTTCCGTCTGCACCTATGTGTTTGTCCGCCTTACAACGCGGACTTTGACGGGGACGAAATGAACCTGCATGTGCCTCAAAGTGAAGAAGCGCGAACAGAAGCCCTGTTGCTAATGCAGGTTCAAGATCAGATACTCTCACCAAGGTTCGGAGGGCCGATAATAGGTGCAATCCGAGACTTCATTACTGGAGCATACTTCTTTACCAGAAGGGCAAACTACCTAACGAAAGCCGAGGTTAATAGGCTCCTCACAGCGACGGGGTATGTTGGACCACTGCCAGAACCCGAGAAGAAAGATCCACCTCAGTGGTCGGGCAAACAGATTTTCAGTCTCTTTCTGCCGAAAACGCTAAACTATGTTTTGAAGGCAAATCTTTGCCAAGGATGCACCAAATGCGAAGAAGAAGACTGCAAATATGATGCTTATGTGGTTGTTAAAAATGGTGAGCTTGTTTCAGGTATTATAGACAGGCGTTCTATAGGCTCCGAACAGTCCGAAAGCCTTTTGCACAGGATAATCAAGGACTACGGAACCAAAGCGGGACGCGAATTCCTGAACAAAATAACAAGGTTGCTGAAGCTTTTCATAACCATGCGCGGTTTCACTTACACGTATGACCAGCTTGTTCTGTCTCCTAAGGCTAAAAACAAAATCAAGAAAACAATGGAGAGAATCCAAAAGAAAATAGATGAGCACATCGAAAACTACCGCAACGGAACCTTGCCTCGATTGCCAGGACAAACAGTTGAAGAGTCCTTTGAAATCTACGTAATGCATGAGCTAGCCAGAGCTAGAGATGAAGCGGGAAAAATTGCGGATCAAGATTTCACAATAGAAAACTCGGGAATAGTCATGACCCGAACAGGTGCAAGAGGTTCAAGCCTCAACATTGGGCAAATGGCCGCCTGTGTGGGGCAGCAGTCAGTGCGTGGCAAAAGAATACTGCGAGGATACGTTGGAAGAGCTTTACCGCATTTCGTTGAAGGCGACCCCAGCCCGAGAGCAAGAGGTTTCGTTTACTCTTCTTATCAACATGGGTTGGATGCAATCGAATTTTTCTTCCACGCCATGGGAGGCAGAGAAGGCCTGGTGGACACCGCGGTCAGAACACAACAGAGCGGTTACATGCAAAGAAGACTCATCAACGCTTTGGAACACATCCGCTTAGAGTATGACGGCACCGTCAGAGACTCAGCTGGAGACATAATCCAATTCAGGTACGGCGAAGACGGCGTAGACCCCGCTAAAAGTGACCATGGTAAAGCGGTAAACGTGAGTCGCCTTATCGGTCAGATAAAAATCGGAGAAGAAAAAGGTCCAGTAGCATCGGCAGATTACATCAAAAAGCAGTTGAAAGAGGTGGAGGAGCAACTCACTCCGATACTTATAAGCCAGCTTAAACATGATTTAGCCAAAGCTAAGCTCAGCAAGAAAGGCGTTGAAAAAGCCGTTAAGCTAACGGCTGAACAGTATAAACGTGCTTTGATGGAGCCAGGCGAAGCTGTGGGCATAGTTGCCGCTCAGTCAATAGGTGAACCTGGGACGCAGATGACGCTTAGAACATTCCACTACGCGGGAGTCAAGGAACAAAACGTAACCTTAGGCTTGCCGAGGCTGATTGAAATAGTTGACGCCAGAAGAATACCCTCAACGCCGATTATGACGATATACCTGAAACCGGAGTACAGGAAAAGCAAGGAAGGCGCGGTAGAAATCGCACGCAACATAATCTATACGAATTTGGAAAACATAGCTTCAGCTATCTACGAGGATGCTGTGCGCGAGGAAATAGTTGTTGAACTAAACAAGTCCATGATGGAAGATAGAGCAATAACTATAGAGGAACTTGAGGATAAGCTTCAACTGCAAAATGCCACCGTGAAAGTGAAGGGCGATAGCGTGCAGATTAAGCCTAAGAAGGTTGAAAGCCTTAAGAAAATGCTCGGCAAGACTCCAGCATTACACGTTAAAGGCGTGCCCGACATAAAGCGTGTGCTAGTCACTGAAGAGCGCGGAGAATGGGTTATACGAACAGACGGCTCAAACTTGTCTAAAGTTTTAGAAGTTGTTGGCGTAGACACTTCACGAACAACAACCAACAACGTTCATGAGATAGCTAAAACTCTCGGAGTAGAGGCTGCAAGAAACGCTTTGATGGGAGAGGCTGCAGGCGTCTTGGAAGAACAGGGCTTGGACGTAGACGTGCGACACGTCATGCTTGTGGCAGACATGATGACTTCAACAGGCGAAGTTCAACAGATAGGAAGGCACGGCATCAGCGGCAAGAAAGCAAGCGTTCTGGCTAGGGCAGCTTTTGAAATAACAGTTCCGAACATTGTTGAAGCAGCCGTAAAAGGTGAAAGCGACCCGTTAGAGGGCGTAACCGAAAACGTAATCGTCGGTCAATCGATTCCAATTGGCACGGGATTGGTGGAGCTGTACATGTCCACGTTTGAAAAACAAGAAAAGAAAGGAGGAAAAACAGAAACATGATAGACGTAGACAAGGCGATAGCGACAGCGGTGAAAACTGGCAAGGTGTCTTTCGGAGCCAACGCGGCTTTGCAAAACGCAAAGACCGGCAAGGCTAAGATGATAATTTTAGCCGCTAACTGTCCAAAAGACATAAAAGAGCAAGTTGAATACTATGGTAAAATCTCTAAAGTCCCCGTTATGACGTATAAAGGTGCTTCAATGGATTTAGCTATGGTTTGCAATAAACTCTTTATTATTTCAGCACTAAGTATAAGAGAAACGGGTGACTCAGAAATTCTCAAAGTAGTAGAAAACAATGAGATGCAAGAATACACTGGAGGAAATGAATGACAAGCGGCATTAAAATCACGTGCGACGAAATGCGCTACATCGCTTTGTTTGAAAGCGTTAGCGGCGCTGGCGTCAAGGACTGCATAATTGACGAAGAGCAAGGACGCGCAATATTCATCGTCAACCAAGGACAGGTGGGCGTTGCCATAGGAAGAGGCGGTAGAAACATCCACACCCTTGAAAGAATGACTGGGAAAAAACACGAAATAATTGAGTATTCAGAAGACGCCGTGCAGTTCATTAAGAACGCCTTGAAACCAGCAGCGGTGAGAGAAGTGCGCATAACCGAGAGGATGGACGGGAAAAAGATGGCAGTCGTAACCGTTAATCCGAAGGATAAGGGCGTCGCCATAGGCAAAAACGGCAAAAACGCCGAACGCCTGCGGTTTTTAGCAAAGAGATATTTTGATATTCAGAACGTCAGCATCACCTAAGCCCGTCTTTAGGCGGCTAGGCGATGAAACGTTGCTGGNGCCTAGTTTTCACACTGTTTTTAAGTGAACGTTCTATTGGCTTTCAACTGTGCCCTTAGCTATTATGTTCTTGTAGACCCCTGCGCTTTTTCTCTCTTTGCGCCTTTTAGTTTTCAACTCAACTTCGCATAGCCCGAATTTCATGTTAAAACCTTTAGCCCATTCATAATTGTCAGTTAGAGCCCAATGAAAATAGCCTTTAACGTCTATCTTGTTTTCGGTTATGGCTTTGTCAAGAATCTTCAAGTGGTCAATTATGAATTTAGGCCTAAGTGCGTCTTGTGCGTCCGCGACCCCGTTTTCCATAACGTACAATGGTCGCCCGTATCTTTGCATCATTTTCAAGGCGTCAAGCAGTCCTTCTGGATAGATTTCCCACCCGGAGTCTGTTGTCTGTCTTCCATCGGCAGAAGTGCTGTCAGGCTGGCAAACGAAACCATAATTCTCCTCTATTTCTGGAATTGCCATTATCCCCGCGAATAATCGGGCTAAGAGTAATTTTTTCCCTTTCACCACCAACCTCGTGTAGTAGTTTACGCCAAGCCAGTCAAGTCTATTTTTAATGTGATCTTTCATTTCGCCTTTGTCTTGTAATCCGTTCAGGTTTTCATCTAGCCATCCGTTGCACACTGACTGGGGAAAAAAGTGGTTATGCATGCGATTTAAGAAGTCAGCTGCTTTGATGTCAGAGTCATTTTCAGCTCTGAAGGGCATTGCTGGTATTACGTTATGTATCACTCCAACATCTGCTGAGCTTGGGCTGTCTTCGTCAGCTTTTATAGTGTCTGTTTTCTTTATAGCGTCGTAAGCGCGTGTATGCGCAACAACCAAGTTGAGAGCAACTTTTCTGGAAACTCTAAACTTGTTCAGTCCAGGCGGAAAACCAGACTGGGAAATCAGGTAGCCCGTTTCAGGTATCACCATGGGTTCGTTGAAGGTTGCCCATTCGTCCACAATGTCACCTAGCTTCCACGCCATGTACGCAGCGTACTTCGTGAACTCAACTATTGTCGCTTGGTCAACCCAGCCTTTTGGACCTTTACGAAGCTTGGTGTCTCGGACAGTGATGGGGTTGTGAATCCATAAGGGTAAGGTGAAGTGGTTCAAACAAACGAAGACCTTGAAGCCTTTATTACGCAAGTCGTCTATGACTGCGCGGTAATGGCGAACGGCAACCTTATCAGCGGCTTCTTCGAGCCTCTGAAGCGCGGACTCGGCGACCTCTATTTTAGCTATGCTGCCATCGGGTGCCTTCTCAAATTCGAGTTTAATCGCAGACGTGGGTTTCGGGAAGACTCTGCTCCATTCAACGCCTATGCGGTAAGCATTCAAACCAAGTTTGCGAGCGATGCCGTGGTCCTTCTTGTATAAGTTCCAGTAGTTGACGCCGTTTTCTGGCAAGTCGCCGCTAACTACGCCTTTTTGTATGTTAGCCGCGTCGTGAACCCACAGGTACCAGTCGCTACCAGAATCAACATTTAACCCCGCTGAATTGCCCATCTCGAATTGAAATCCGCTGTTTGATGCGCCCCACAAGAATTTTTCTGGAAAAACCATGACATTTTCACCCCATCAGTGCTATAATAAATCGGCTTCAAGCTATAAATAGAGGGGTATAGTCTGCAGAACAGCAGCAGTTCCGAAACTCAACCAAACATGACTCATATCATTGCTCGATGTCTTTATCGTCAGTTTCTTCTTCAGAAACCTCAGAGGGCAAGGTCTTCTGCGCTTCACTTCTAAGAAGCAGGTCAATCAGCGCTTTTTCATCCACTTCTGCACGCGTTCTCCAGTCCAAATACAGCTGCTCATTGTCGTCCTGCTGCAAATACCCGTAGCGAATGTAGCGGTCAATGTTAAAGCCGACTTTCCAGCTTGGAAGTTTCTCGCTTAACAGTTCTTCCACGTCTTTGCGCGGTGCTTGCCCCTTTTTGCTGATTATGTACGAGATTGCAACGGCTAAACCCGCCAAGTCGTCTATGCGCCAGCCAATCATCTTCGACTCTTTCGGCGTTAACTCGCCTCGCAACGTCACGTAAAAGCGTGCCCTATCAAGCTCTTCCAAGGAAGGCTTCCCAGACGGCGTTTTTTCCTCTTCAAAAACGGTTTTAACCTGCAAATCCAGCGACTTCAAATAGTCATCAAGAATGCCTAAAACTTTTGGGTAATCTACGCCTAACGCTTTATGAAGCTCCCAACCCTTAACGCCAGGTTTCTGATGCCGCCTGTAAAACAGCATGTGCGTTGCCCGTTTCACTTTGCTCGCGTAAACGCCTTTCCTCTTTCTCAATTTAACTCGCCTCTCTTCCACTTCTGCCAGTTCTCATACGTAACTGCTATTGGAATCGAAATTGACTGTTGCGTGCCGATTTTTGCCAAAGGCTTTTCGAAGGGTTTAATGAAAACTTCCTCTTCCAATGGATAAATCTCCAATGTTGCGTAGCCGTAGGTTATCAGAAAGCTCGTCAGGAAAGCCCGTTGCACGGTTTCCTCGTACGAATCTGCGCCGATGAAATCCCAGTAGAGAATTTTGCCGTCATGCCCTTTTTCCTTAACTTTCTCTTTAAGCTCTTGCCAGTAACATTCCAGTTCTTCAGAAAACACCTTGTCGCCGAGAATGCGCTGCCTTACCAACTCGTCCCTGCTGGTAATTCCCATCGCAACTTCTGGAACGGCAAGTTCTGGCCATCTTTCCTTAAGCGGCAACAACTTTACCCAATACCGCATCGCCTCAGCGAGACTGTGAAGGCTGAGCTGCTCCAACTCAACCAAAGGATGCCAAGCTTTGAGGAATACACTTGTCATTTCTTCTTTGCTTGCTTGCATTATTTTTTCTTCAAGAAGAAATGGGTCTGTGTAAAGCGATGTGCTGCGGTGTTTGACCCATTCACTTTGAAGTTTTATAACCGACGCCAAATGGTGAATCGTCTCGGCGTCCAAGTTAAGCTCGTCAGCTTGCTCCCACTGGGGAAAATACTCTTTAATCACCCTGATTATGTTGTCAACGTCCAGCAGAAACGGATCCACTGTACGGTTTTCTATAGCCATGCACATTTCTATAATGCGCTGAAGCTTCTCTCTGCCGACTTTTTTCTGCTCTTTTTTGGACTGCACTAGGCAACCTCTCGAACTATGGATTTTCCTTCAACGTTTTGCACAGTGATTATGTTGGCGTTTTCTTGGGCGAAAGTGATTTGGCTTGGGGTGATTATGATGTACTGGGCTGTGGCGTCCTTTATTGTTGACAAAAGCATGCGTGCAATCGTTTCTCGGTTCTTCGGGTCCATGTGAATGTCATACTCGTCTACAGCCCTGAACGGCGAGCGAACATGCTGCTGCAACGCCAGAAGGAAACTCATGGTCGCCGTAGTTCTTTCACCGCCACTCTGAGTGTAAGCGTCTAACGCCATGGGTTTTCCACCCTTAAAGCCCACAAGAATCTCTAAGCCTGCGGTTTCTATGTCATGCCCATTAGCAAGCCGCACTTCGCCCGTTGCCAACGTTTGACCCATGATCTTCTGGTACTCCAAGTTCACGCGGTCCAGCAGGCTTTGCATCACATTCCGCCACGCTTGCATTCTCGTTTTGACTTCTTCAAGGGTTTTTTCGCGGTTTTCGGCAACTACCTGCGCCTTTTCCTTCAATTCTAAATAAAGTTTAGAGTAAGACTCGTACATGCGTTCTATGTCTTCTGAAACGTCCGCGAGCGCGGCTAAATGGCCGTCAGTAACGCGGATTTCGTCGAGAATTTCCGCGGCGCTTTTTAGCACGGCGATTCGGGCGCCTGACTGTTCTGCTTTAACAGTAGCCGCGTTCAGGCTGGCTTTAGTGTCTTTAAGTGCCGCGTCTATTTTTTCCAAATTAGCCATAACGTTTTCTCTGCGGTACTGCAGCAAGGCGAGTTGAATGCGGTTGTCTAAAACCTGGTCAGTCACTTTCTCGGCTGCTTCTTCCAAGCTTTGCATTTTGGTTTGGTTTTCTTTTACTTTTTCGTTTATCTTAGAGAGATGTTGCCGAGAGTTTTCCAGAATCTCTCGCAGGTTTTCGTTTCTGAGTAGCTTAAACTGGCTTGCGCTTTTCTGGATTGCCGTCTCCAAGACTGCGACTTCTTCGAGCAACTGTTGAACCATGGAAAAAGTGGATTCGTTTTCGGCGATTCCCCGTTCAAGGCTGAGGCGCTCACTGAAAACCGTCTTCATCTCGCCCTTCAGCGTTTTCTGCTGGCTCTGCTGGTTTTCAAGTTGCCCCTTTGCAGTTTTTGCTTCCTCTTCAATTCGGTTCAGGATTTCCTCTTCTTTATGCCTGTCTGCCTGCAGCCCTTTGAGTATGCCTTCGCGGCGTTCCACTTCTGCCCACGCAAGTTCACGGTCTAGGAACCGCCGCTTAGTTTGCAGTTGCTTCTTCTCCTGATATTTCGCGTATTGCTCGCGCCAATAGTTGAGCGTTTGCTCTGCGGACTCCAAGAGTTTGCTCACGGATTCTTCTTGGCTAAGAATACGAGTTAGCTTACGCTGAGCTTGCAACACGTTCTCGCGGAACGGTTCCAAACCCACGGCTGCTTCCGTCATGCGCAACTTTTCCAAGTTGGAGAGCACCGTGAACTGCTCAACCATGTTCTGATGCATAATAATGAGCATGTTATCAGGGTCAACACCGAACTTGCCTAAGAGGCGTTCAACATCCTGTTTTGTGGCGGCGCGGTTTTCAAGCTCAAACCAGTACTTGCCGTCCCTCCGCAAAACGCGAGTGAGAAAAATTTGGTCTTTGCTGTACTTTGAGACAGGACGTTTGCCGCCTCGTTTGCTGTTGTCCAAAATTAGCGTAACGCGAGCCTGATTCTTACCCCAACGTATAAGGTCACTTAGCTTTCTCGAGCGTTCCGTGTACGACTGGCCCAGACCAACCGAAATGGCCAAAAGAAGCGAGGATTTTCCAGCGCCGTTGGGTCCGCCGATGACGTTCACGCCGGGTTTAAAGGGTACCCTCGCGTACTCGTAGCTCATGAAATTCTCCAAGATGACTTCCTGTATCAACATTTCAGCTTTTTTGCCTCTTGAATAGCGTGCGTTAAATAGGTGAAAACTCTATTATTTAACCAATTACTTTTGAAGCGGATATTTCTCTCGCGTTTTTTTCCTTTTCTTTTTCCCTTCGGAGATTGTTAAGAAGCTTACGATAGCGCTTGAGTTCACTTGCTTAGGTAAAAAAAGGTGTTGAAATTACTCGTGAAAAGGTCAATACGTTAAATGTGATCCACAGTATACTCAACACATTGGACTTGCAGAGAGCCCATCTGCCTCTATTCGAGACGTTTTACAGTATAGTTTACGATAATTACAGCTCTTTGTATGCCTATTACTTGAGAGATAATGGAGTAATTTAGTTGCTTCTAAGGGTTACAAAGAAATTACCCTTTAGGTGAAAGTTTTATATACAAACAGATTGCAGAAATAACAATTGCGCAGTTTTGCGCAATAAAACATAGGAGAAAAGGAAAATTGCAATTTTCAAGAAGGAAGTCTACTGCGATTGTTTTGTTTCTGTTGTTTGCTATGACTGTTTCGCTTTTTGCTTTGCCAACTGCTAACGCGCATACGCCTCCATGGACCATTGTTTCCTACGCCTATATCGTTCCTGCGCCTAACCCTGTAGGTGTCAGCCAAACAGTGGCCATTGTTATGTGGATTGACACGCCCTTACCAGGAGCAGCCGTGACTAATGATATTAGGCGCCACGACTACACGCTTACTATCACGGACCCTGACGGAACCACTGAAACAAAGACGTGGGCTGTTGTTGATGACACAACGAGCGTACAGTCCTATCTGTATACGCCTACTAAGGCTGGCCAGTACACTCTCAAGTTTGATTATGCTCAACAAACATACACTTGGAGTGGTGCTTACCAAAACGACATTTTCACAGCTGCCAGCAAGACAACAACGTTGACCGTGCAGGAAGAGGAATTACCTGAAGCAACACATAGCTATCCGCTTCCTACAGAGTACTGGACGCGACCCATAGAGGGACAGAACACTGACTGGTGGTCAATTTCGTCAAACTGGCTGGGCAGACCCTACATTTTTGGAGCTGGCGCATCCTTTGGCATGCCTGGAAACATCCAACCGGACGGCACAGCACCTAACAGCCCCCACATCATGTGGACAAAACCAATTCAGTACGGAGGAGTCGTCGGAGGAAGCGGCGTCGGTGTGCCAGGCAACACGTTCTACACAGGCGGTTCATACAACGTGAGGTTCAGCAATCCACTGGTCATGTACGGAACACTCTACTACCAGGAACCCTATGGCAATTCAGGCGGCGGCGGAGATTACGTTGCGGTTGATTTGCGAACTGGAGAAGAACTGTGGCGCATCATCCCAACAGGAGGCGTGCCCTCATTCGGGTACCTCTATGATTATGAAAGCCCGAACCAGCACGGAATCCTACCGAACGGCGCGTTGATTGCACCTTATAGTATTGGCGGAATCATGACTCCTTGGGGCCCTATGGGTGGAACTCCTGCTTGGGCAGCATATGATCCACTCACGGGAGAACTTACATCGATGAACATCACTGACATTCCTTCAGGCTTAGGCGTAGCAGGACCAAAAGGCGAGTATCTAATCTACACTCTTACAAACCTTGGAAACGACACACATCCCAACTGGTACATAGCTCAGTGGAACTCATCTAACGCATTCGGTTACTATGGTGGTTTTGGCCCAGCCAATTGGTATTCAGGAACTGTAAATGCAAGCTTGCCTTCTTGCTACGACTGGAACGTATCTGTAACCTTAGGTCCGGGAACATGGAACATCGCAACAGATTTCTTGGGAACATTTCCTCTAGCTAGCTTGGATAACATGATACTTCTGACTCAGGGCGGTTTCGGAGGGCATCCTGGCGATTATGCAGCATCTGTAAGCCTCGAAGGAGCGAACATAACGGCAGTGAACCTTGATACAACGAAAGGAATGAGGGGAAACATTCTGTGGACCGAGCACTATCCGCCGGCACCAGGCAACAACACACGGGGCATTCAAGGTTGGGATACAGACGCTGGAATCTTCATTTTCTGGGATAAAGAGGATATGAAACTTTCCGGCTACAGCCTTACAAACGGGAAAAAAGTGTGGGAAACAACTGAACCTGTAAACGATTGGATGTTCATGCCAAACTCGGTTTTGGTCGCTTACGGCAAAGCTTACTGGACTGGCTATGGTGGAGTAACTTACTGCTACGATGTAAAAGACGGAAAACTGTTGTGGACCTACGGCAACGGTGGTCCTGGCAACAGCACCAGCAGCGGTCTTGAAACACCTTGGGGTCGCTATCCCACGTTTGTAGACGTTATTGCCGACGGAAAAGTCTACTTGTGCACCACTGAGCACTCTCCTAACACACCGCTCTACAAGGATTCGCAATTCCGCTGCATTAACGCCACTGACGGAACGGAAATATGGAGTCTGATGGGATATGCCACAAACATGTATGGAGGAACCGACCTTATTGCAGACGGCTTCTTTGCATTCCTCAACTGCTACGACATGCAGGTATACTGTGTCGGCAAGGGCCCAAGCGCCACCACCGTCACAGCATCACCGAAGATATCAGTGCACGGCAACAGTATACTAGTAGAAGGCACAGTGATTGATACGGCTGCGGGCACGAAGCAAAATGAACAGGCGGCTCGTTTTCCAAATGGTGTTCCAGCTGTTGCTGACGAGAACATGAGCGACTGGATGGAGTACGTGTACATGCAGAAACCCCGTCCAACAGATGTGGTTGGCGTTGAAGTGGTCTTGGAGGTTCTTGATCCTAACAACAACTACTACGAGGTTGGCAGAGCCACAAGCGACGAAAACGGCATGTTCAAGCTGATGTTCACTCCAGAGGTTCCAGGCGAATACACCATCATCGCTACTTTCGCTGGTTCTGAGTCTTACTGGGGCTCGTATGCGGAAACTGCCATAGGTGTAGAAGAACCGCCGCAGCCTACTCCGCCGCCGACACCGACGCCTGCACCCATGACTGACACGTACGTAATGGGCTTCGGAATCGCCATGTTCATCGCAATCGTAGTAATCGGGCTAGTAATCATCCTGATGCTCCGAAAACGGTAAACAGCCAAACGAAAACCGCAAAAACCACTTTCCCCTTTTTTAGTTTTTTGTAGGGTTATGAGCTAAACGTTAATGCCTTCTGTTTTATCTATTAATGGCATAGGCAAAAACGTTAAGCTATTCAGCAAGCGGAAATAACGATCAATTGTCCAAAAATTATATCCGCTAACCTCCCGCATCATCATCCCTTTTCTTTTTGGGAGCGCGGTTCAAATGGTGAACGTGGACTAAGTTAAGCGTAAACGCCTATTTTGAATGGCGACACAAGTGAACAGTCAAACTATGATAGGGATTAAGCCATCGGTCGGTTTCGTTGGCGACAACTCGCTCACGGCGACGGAGGAGCAAGCATCGGCGGATACGAGTCAGAGGGATATTCCACGTGCAACAAGAGCAAAAGCGCCAACGCCGTAGTATGCCAGTTCGAGTCG
>JGI2173J19968_10000233_pt1 | contig 19828 bp, 17 predicted proteins | sample DeeMarSWOR136_30_FD_19968 | JGI IMG/M metagenome (IMG submission 19968) | reverse complement strand
GTGGAAGGAGAGCCCCCACCTCGTCAGGTTCCCCGAGGGAGAGAGTTTGGAAGAGGTGAGGGAGAGGGCATTGGGGGCGATTCATGGGGTCATCCGGGATCATGTCGGCGAGACCCTTGCCATGGTCTCCCACCGGGTGGTCAATAAAATCGTGATCTGCGGCCTTTTGGGGTTGGATAATTCCCATTTTTGGCAGATCGGTCAGGACACGGGCTGCATAAATATCCTGGAATTTGGGGAGGGATTTACCCTCCGCCGCTTAAACGATACCTTCCACCTGGCGGCCATCGAGGCGGAGAGGGTTCGCATAGATTTCTGAAGGGTAATGCTGAAAGGGGTCATATTCGGAGGATTTTATGATTGAGGTCAGGATTCACGGTCGCGGAGGTCAAGGAGCCGTCATCGCTTCTGAAATTCTGGCGACGGCAGCCTTCTATGACGGGAAATTCTGCCAGTCTTTTCCCGCCTTCGGGGTTGAGAGGAGGGGGGCGCCTGTAACCGCCTTTACCCGCATTGACGAAGAGGCCATTCGCATCCGAACTCAGATCTATGCCCCCGATCACATCATCGTCCTTGACCAAACCCTTCTCATCGAGGGGGTCGAAGTGACCGAGGGATTGAAGGATGGGGGCTGGGTTGTGGTTAACAGCCGAAAGGACCTTGGGGGATTTCCAGGGTTCCATAACTATAGGGTCGCCACGGTCGATGCTAACTCCATTGCCGCGAGCCACGGTGTGGGAACTCCAACCGCTCCCGTGGTGAACACGACCATTTTGGGAGCCTTCGCCAGGGTGACTGGGTTGGTAACCATCGATTCCGTGATCAAGGCGATCAAGGAAATCGTTCCCTCCAAAAGGGATGAGAATTCCCTGGCGGCACAGGAGGCCTATGAAAAGGTCTTCTTTCGTGAGGAGGGAAAGTCCTCGTGAGAAGCCTGGTGTTGCACAAAGCTTGGAAGGGTAAACGAGGAAAGGTCGGGAAACTCCGGGTTGGGTGATCTCGACTTCTCCCCTATGATCACATCTCCCTCGCGGCCTTCTCGGTCGCGCAGATGATCTTCTCGATATCCTCTTCCGTATGCTCCGTGGAAATGGCGCCCCCGCCCTTCACCACAAAAACCCCTTCGTTCATCATTCTCAATTTGTACTCGATATCCCTCTTTTTTGAATCGGTCCTCTCGAGAATTTCCCTCGGGCTCCTTATCATGTCATCTTGTTCGATGGGAAAGGCGACCTGGTAAAGGGAGCCGTATCCATGGCATCGGGCATTAATGCCATTTTGTCGAAAGGCCTCCTCCACTCGCGTCCTCACCGTTTGGCCCACTTCCTTCAGCTTCGGGTAGATCCAATGCGCGTTCTCCCTGAGGTATCGAACTTGGAGGAGCCCAGCCATCATCGCGATGGGTGTACCTGAGAAGGTTCCGCCGCCGATGTTGACGCGTTCCCATTTATTGGGCCTTGCTCTGTGATCGCACATATCCATGATGTCCCTTCGCCCCGCGACAATCCCCATGGGCATTCCTCCCCCCGCGACCTTTCCGAGGGTCGTCAGATCGGGCTTGATTCCGAACTCCTCCTGTGCTCCCCCGAGGGATAGCCTGAAGCCCGTGATGATCTCATCGAAGATGAGCAGCGCCCCCACTCTTTGCGTCGCCTCCCTGAGCGCCTTCAGGTAATCTCTATCGGCGGGGATGAACCCAGTTCCGGGAACGGGTTCCAAGATGACCGCGGCCAAATCATCGGCGTCTTCCTCTATGGCCTTCACGGCTGCCTCGACGTCGTTGAAGGGAAGCATCTTCGTGTATGCCGAGGTCTCGGGCAAGAGGCCGAGGCTTTCAGGGCGGGCCAGGGGAGGGTTGATCCTGTTGATGAGATCGGCATTGGGGCCGTGCCAGCCCCCATCCACTTTGAGGATCACTTTTCGATCCGTATACCCCCTCGCAAGCCTGATGGCGTACATGGTGGCCTCGGTGCCGGTACAGCAGAATCGGATCTTCTCGGCCGACGGGATGATATCGCAGAGCAACTCCGCATACTCCACCTCGCGCTCATTGACCATTCCAACATGGAGGCCATTGGATAGTTCTCCGGTCAGTTCATCGATGATAAAGTCAGGGGCATGGCCGGTTATGCGTGCATAGTGGGCCATCCAAAGATCCACGTATTCGTTTCCATCCACGTCCCAAAACTTCGAGCCCTTTGCCCTGACGGCATAAACGGGATAGGGCCAGTAATATCTGAAGGAGTGGCTAATCCCCCCGGGCAACACACGCTCCGCCCTTTCAAAGAGCGCCTGGGAATGGGGACTCAAACCCCGATACGTCTCCAACACCTCTTCCATCTTTCCGGCCTTGGCATCCTTTGTCATCTTGCCACCTCTCTCTTCAAATCACTGCCTCTTCTATGACCAACTGCCCTGATTCGAATCGATCTATGCCGAGGCAGCTCACATCGATGGTCTCGTATCTCCCCAATCGGATAACCTCTGAAAGCGCCTTTCCCACGGCGGGTGCCTGCTGGAGGCCATGTCCGCTGAAACCAACCGCCATGTAGAATCCCTTCACCTCGGGGTGTTCGCCCAAGATGGCGTTATGATCCAGTCGGTTCTCCGCATAGAGGCCTGCCCATCCCCCTTGCAGCCTCAAGCGATCCAGGAGCGGAATCCTGTGGGCGAGTTGCGGCCAGATCTCGTCGTAGAAGAGGGTTCTCTCCCAGGTGAAGTTAACCCCGATGGGTTCATTCTCATTGGATTTCCCTGTGAGAATCCTTCCCCCGGTTTCGGTCCTGAAATAGAGACCGGTGGTATCGATGGTCAGGGGAACTTCGTAGTCGAACTCCTTGGGCGGAATGCATTCGTACACCATACGCCTCAAGGGATCGACTGGTATGTCAATCCGGGCCATCATTCCCACCTCTCGAGCAAAAGGACCCGCCGCATTCACCACGATTGAGCTCTGAATCACTTCTCCCTTTTTGGTCTTGACCCCCTCAATCGTATCGGACTTCACCGCAATTTCCACTGCCTCGTCGTTGTAATATCGGGCTCCCAGGGACTTCGCCTTTTTCACGAAGCCGCTCAATACCCCATGGGGGTCCACGTACCCGTCCCTGGGCCCGAAGGTGGCTCCTACCACGCCCTCGAGGTTAATATGGGGAATGATTTCCAAGATCTCATGTGGCTTGAGAAGCCGAACTTCCATGCCTTGGGAAGTCTGAAACTCATGGAGCCTCTTCATGAGCGGCCACTTCTCTCTTCTGCCCAAGAAGAGGTACCCCCGCCGACGAAAATCCGCGTGGGGCCTCTCCCCCTCAACCTCCATGATCTCGTCGAACTGCTCATAAAAAGGCACGCTATAGCGTGCAATGTCGATGTTCACCTTGGTTCCAAACTGTTGTCGTATCCCCCCTACGCTCAGAGCCGTAGAGGAATGTTCGTATGTGGGGTCTCTTTCCAGAACGAGCACTTTACCATTGAATCCGTCGTTCAGGAGGTTGTAGGCGATGCTCGAGCCCATAACCGCACCACCGATAATCACTACATCCGCGATCTCCATTGAATCCCCCCTTAGATGGCTCAGTTTATCCATACCTTGGGCCCATTTTCAAGGGAATATTGTCCGGAGTTTCCTGTGTTTCACCGGCAGGATTACTGTAACTTTTCTATTTCATAACACATTCTGTTTTTCTCGAGAGGAGGCCGTTGTCCCTTCGCTCAGAGTTCGTGTCCGTGCTCGTCAAAAGTGTCCGTGTACTTGTATTTCGTGCTCGGGCTCGTGTTTCTGCCCCCGTCATTTGTCATTTGGATTTTGAACTTTGGCATTTCATCTTCCGCCTCCACCCTCAAACCTCCAGCCTCCGACTCTCTTTCCCCTTTCCGACTGCAGTACCCCAGCACTCCAACACCGCAGAACCGCAATTCGCTCAGAGCTCCTTTTCCGAATTCCCAGGTATCTAAATCCCCCTCATGAACAACGGTGTTCTCGACAAAATTGAGGAAACTCCGGCATATGCCCCTTCTACTGAAGGGCCTTATCCAAGAGATCCCAGAGGCCTTGGACGTCGACGAAGGTTCCCACTTCCGGGGCCAGCCTGGCCGCGGCCCTGAGGAGGGTCGGCTCACAGGTGGGGCACACAGTGGTGATTATCTCGACGCCCATGCGAATGGCGTCTCGGACGCGGTTTTTGGCGATCTCTATGGAGAGGTCTTGATCCACGGCATTAACACCACCGCCGCCGCCGCAACAGATTGAGAAATACCGGTTGTTTTCCATCTCAACCAGCTCGATTCCCAACTGGTGAAGGATCTCCCGCGGCTCCTCAAAGACCCCTAACATGCGTCCCAGGTGACATGGATCGTGATAGGTCGCCCGAAACCCAAGTCTTTTTACGGCCCCCGGTCTCTTCCGCAACTGTTCGGCGACGGCGACAATGGCGTGTTTGACCGGCAGGCCGTACTTCTCCCTCAGGGTTATGGTACATGTCGGACAGAGGGTCAGGATCTCGGGGGCCTGGAACTGCTGGTAGGTCCTTTTGAATTGCTCCTGAACCTCCTCGAACTCCTTGTCAAAGCCCGTTGCATCGACGATATAGCCACAGCAGGTTTCATCGCCGATGAGGGGATGGATATCGAGCCGTTCCAGAACCGAGAGGGCCGTTGCCAATTCTCGTGGCTTTGATCGGTATACACATCCCACATACAGGGAAATTTGACCCTGCCTCTCGGGGGCGGCCCTTGCATCCAAGAGGCGGCCTTCCGTGAGGATCCTTTGAACATTTTCCCTATGAACCGGGGTTGAAAACCCTCCTTGAACCATCTCCCGCCTCATTGAGGTGATGATGTCAAGGTTATGCAACGCACAACGGGCCTGACACAACCCACAGTGTAGGCACCGGTCGAGAATCTGGGTCATTTCCTCAGACGGGCTGAGTGTCTTCTCGATAAGGCCCCTTCCCACCAGCATCTTTCCCCTACAGCTATACGTTTCGTAGGCCATGACGTGATAGACGGGACACTGTTCCCTACAGAAGCCACAGCGCGTCCGGTTACACGTGTAGATATCCTCCGCATAATCCTCGAGACGCTTCCGTTCCGTCACCTATGTTCTCCTTGGTCGTACTCGATCCACCGCGATCGGAACTTCTTTCCCGGGTTCATGATGTTCTTGGGATCGAAAATCCTCTTGATTCTGCGCATATACTTCAAACCTGGACCATGTTCAAGCTGGTTAAAGCCCCCCAGCCTGTCTCCATCTCCGATATAGGTGCTCATGGTCCCATCCAGCTCGATGGCCATCTCGCTCATCTCCCGGACGTACTGGTAAAATTTCCGTACCGTGTCCTGGCTCGAGTCGTCCACAAAAACGGCGAAGCTAATGGAAGCCGTGGCCTTGTTGGGGGATTCGTTATAGATGGTCATGCCCAGGATCTCCTGATCCCATTTCTTGGCAATCTCCAGATAGCGATGGTAACCCTCCTCAAGGCGCCCTATGGGGAGACCGAGATCGGCCGCGCCGAACTTCTTTTGCCGCTGACTATCCGGCCACTTCTGCTTGAAGGGGATGAACTCCAGGCGATGCTTCGAATCCCACCACCCCTCCACCAACTCCTGTTCCGAAACCGGCTCCGCCTTGAACTCATCGACCATGATTCGGGAGGCCTTATCCACATTAAAGGCCACGATATCGCTATCGCCGGCGAAGGAGAGGAAGAGGATGGCGTCCGCCCATTCCGGCAGCTGAGGCTCTCTTCCGTATTTCTCCCGGTATGAATGGGTGTAGAAGTGCAACCGATTTCGGCAGTTGGCATGGGCACTCTCTATGGCCAACCCACTTCCCAGGAGCCGCTCCAGCCCCTTGGCTGTGTCGTTAAGACGCCGGCATACATATCCCCTCACCTCCCGTGCTTCGGGTAGGGGGACAACGCGGAGGGTGGCCTCGGTAATGGTGCCCAGGGTTCCCTCGGAGGCGATCAATAGATCGAGCACCTTATATCCCGTGGAGGAAAAGGAGGCCTTGCGTTGGCCTACCCTTATTGCTTCGGCACGGCCCGTGACGATAACCGCGTTCAGCAGGCAGTCGCGAATTTTCCCGTAGCGGATCCCAAAGGTCGAATCATTATCACATCCGATACAGGCTCCGATGGTGCATGCCCGCTTGGATTCCGGTTGGTGGGGAAGCCAGAGCCTATGCCGGGCCAGCTCGCTATTGAGAACCTCGATGGTTATCCCCGACTGGACGGTGGCCGTCATGTTTTGGTCGTCGATCTCAAGGATGTGATTAAGCCCCTTGGTCTCGACCATAATCCCGCCGTTCCAGGCGACGGCGCCCCCGCCCATTCCGGTGCCTCCCGCGAAGGGGACGAGGGGGATCCCGTGTCGGTAGGCAACCTTGGTGATCCGGACCATCTCCTGGGTGTCCCTGGGGATGACGACGATGTCGGGAAGATCGTTCATCTGTCGATGACGCGGGCTCCAATCGCGGCTGTAGGCCATCCTGTGAACGGGGGAAGTGCTCGCCCGATGGCCGAGTATCTCCCGAAGTTCTCCAAAGGCCTTGTGGACCTGTTCCGCATCCATCGCTTTTCTCCCCGAAAGTCTGGGCCTACATTGCGGCTCTCTTTCCGAGAAATCTCCGGAGGGAAAGGCTCTCGAGATAAGGGAATGGAGCACCGTCCAAGATGAAATCCGCGATGATTTGCCCGGTGGGAAGGCCTAGGTTAATTCCCATTCCGCTGAACCCCACGGCGCACAGAAAGCCCTTTACCTGCGTCTCCCCCACAATAGGAAGTCCATCGGGGGTGACTGTGCGTAACCCAACCCATCCCCGAACCAATTGGCTATCGTTAAGAGAGGGCAACGTCTCATCAACCCGCTCGATGACGAACCCCGTGAATTCTTTATCGGGCTTTTCCCTGTAATCGTAGTAATCATCTGGATCAATGGGCCCCCTGTCTACATCGAAGGCCGTATCCAATTTCCCCAATAGGAGCAAGCCCCCTGTCTCCTCCCGGAAATAGAAACCGGTGTTCAAATCTATGGTCATGGGAACAACCTGGGTAAGGTTCGTTCTCGGCTTGATGGCGAGGATCTGCCCCCTGACAAGCTTTATGGGCATCGTTAGACCGGCCATACTCGCAACGATCCCTGCCCATGGCCCTGCCGCGTTGATGACGATGGGGGCTTCGATCATTCCCTTATCGGTCATCACCCCCCTCGCCTTTCCCTTCTCCACAATCACCTCTTTGGCCTCTATACCGACTTCGATCTCAACCCCGTCATCTTTGGCCTTTTTGGCCAGTGCGGTGGTCAATAGGTAGGGATCAAGATACCCATCGTCGGGGGTGAAAGCGGCCCCTGAAACGTCGCCGACGGTCAATTGCGGTAGAATTTGAAGCAGGTCTTGGGGTTCCAACCAATGGACGTGGACGCCGAGGCGTTTTTGGAGGATGAGATCCTGCCTCAATTGGTTCATGCGCTCATTCCCCCGGCAAAAATGGATGAATCCGATTTTGTTGAAATCAAGCCGTGATTGCGATCTTTCCTCCAGGGCGCGGATCATCGCCAAGCTCATTTTNGTCAGTTCGATTTCCGCCCGAGTGGAATGCTGGAGGTAGATAACCCCAACGGATTTGCCCGTGGATCCCGAGCAGAGAGCCTCCTTTTCCAACAGAACTGCCCTGAACCCCTTCGGCTTCTTTAAGCCCAAACAGTGGGCAATGGATACGCCAACAATTCCTCCCCCGATGATGACGACATCAGCGATATTGGCCACCCGATTACCCCCAAAGTTCAATAATATCATAATCCTTCTCGGTCCCCCAAAAGAATTGGATGGATTTTGACGGGAATTTGTGTTACTGATCTCAAAATGCCCGTGATTTGAGGGAGGGGACAACAATTTTTCAGTGCTAAAGCACAATGGTGAAGGGATCACTCAGGGTCTTCATGTGGGAGAATCATGGAGAAAGGGAGGTAAGATGTCCACTATACTGGAAAGGATCGCGCAGGAGATCGTCAGCGGACATGTCGATGAGTCAATAGAGGCCGTTAAAGAAGCCCTCAAACAGGAGGTCCCACCCCCGGAGATTCTCGATAGCGGCTTGATGCCGGCAATGGAGAGGGTGGGAGTCCTCTTCCAAGAGGGGGAGATATTCATCCCCGATGTTTTTTTCTCAGCAAAGGCCATGCATGGGTCAATGGACATTCTCCGGCCGCTGCTCNCTCCATCGCAGTTGACGGAAATGGGAAACGTGGTCATCGGGACGGTGCTGGGTGATATCCACGACATTGGCAAGCGGTTGGTCGCGACGATGTTGGAAGGGGCTGGGTTCACCGTGATTGATCTCGGCGTTGAGGTGAGTCCCGAGGCCTTTGTTCAGGCAGTCGAGAAGCATCAACCCCATATCCTGGCCATGTCAACCCTGCTCACCACCACCATGATGAGTATGGGAGCAACCGTCGAAACGCTCGTCAAGGCCGGGGTGAGGGACCAGGTCAAGGTATTGATTGGTGGGGCCCCTGTCTCAAGGCCTTTTGCGGAGGAGATCGGGGCTGATGGATACGGGTCCAATGCACTGGCGGGTGTGGAAGAGGCCAAGGCGTTATTCGAAAGCCTCAAGGGGGAAGCGGGAGGAGGTAGATAGATCCCTATGGAGAAAACCATGAGAGTAAATGTAGGTGAAACGACTCATTTTCGGGTCCTCTCAAGGGACCAAATCGAGGAAATCATCGGCGCAACGCTGGAGATCTTGGAGAGGGTGGGCGTGATGGTAAGTGATGAGGAAGCCCTTGGGCTCCTCGGAAAAGGGGGAGCCCGGGTGGAGGGGGAGGGCCTCGTCAGAATTCCATCCGCCATGGTACAGAGAGCATTTGGGACAGCTCCACATCGTATCGTTCTGGCAGGCCGCGACGGCCAGCGAACGCTCGTCCTTGAGAAGAATCGCATCTACTTCGGGACAGGCTCGGATTGTCCCTATGTCATCGATCCCTATAGTGATGAGAGGCGTCCCTGCCTCTTCGATGACGTGCAAAACGCAGCCAAGGTTGCGGATGCCCTCGGTAACATCGATTTCTTCATGTCGCTTGGCCTGGTCTCCGATGTGCCCCGCTTGACGTACGACCGCCATCAATTCCTGGCCATGGCCATGGGCACGAAGAAGCCTTTGGTAATCACCTGCGTGGACCGGAACGGCCTATCCGACCAGTTTGAGATGGCCTGTCGCATCGTAGGGGGAGAAAAAGAATTTCAGGATCACCCTTACTTCGCAGTGTATGCGGAGCCCAGCTCCCCCCTCACCCATTCCAAAGAGGCTGTAGAAAAATTGATCTTTGCAGCTGAACGGGGCATCCCCGTCGTCTATACGCCTTGTCCCAGCGGAGGTGCCACGGCCCCGGTGAGCATGGCCGGGATTGTAGCGCAAGGCTTAGCCGAAACGTTATCAGGCCTGGTCATCTCTCAGCTAAAGAACGAGGGGGCTCCTTTCATCATGGGCGGGGTCCACACCATCATGGATATGCGAACGAGCATATTTAGCTATGGAGCGCCAGAGCTCTCTCTCCTGAGCGCATGCATGACCGATATATCCAAAGAGCTTGAGCTGCCCATATTTTCAACGGCTGGATGCGGTGATGCGAAGGTGTTGGATGAACAGGCGGCCATAGAGGCATCGGTCTCGCTGCTGACGGCTGGGCTCTCTGGAGCTAACCTGATTCACGATGTGGGCTATCTGGAGTCCGGACTTCTGGGATCCCTGGATATGTTGGTCCTTTCGGATGAGGTTATTTCCATGGTGAAGCGGATCCTCCGCGGTATTAGGGTCGATGGTGATACATTGGCATTGGATGTCATCGCCAATGTTGGACCGGGGGGACACTTCGTCGGGGAGGAGCATACCCGCCGCCATTTGAGGGGGGAACACTGGCTGCCGAGGCTCATGGATCGAACGAATCGCGAGACATGGGAAAAGAACGGGGCCAAGACCATGGACCGTCGGGTCCGGGAGAAAGTCACCGATATCCTGGAACAGTACGAACCCGACCCTCTGGACAAAAAACTGCTGGGCGAGCTGAAAACAATCGTCGCCTTAGCCGACGAGCGGTACGGGCAAAAATAGAGGGGCTGACCCCGAGGCCAGCCCCTCCCTACCCTACTTCTTGTACGGAACGATGGTCAACTTCTTCTTTCCGTCCTCTGTCACGATTTTGGTTATGTATCTGAGGTAATAGTCAGTAACCTGCATCCCGTCCCGATCAAATGCCTTTTCCCCGGTGGCCCCGTAATAGATACTCGATACTGGGAACAGGGCTCTTCTGATATTTTCAGGTTCGAGAGGGGATCCAGAAAATTGAAACAAGTCTGAATACTTTTTGACAAAATCAGAGTCGGCGAAATTGATGGCCAAGGCTGCCAGCCAAACAGCATCATAGCCATAACCGCCGTATGCCGTCATGGGTTCCTTTCCGAACTTCTTCTTATAAGCATCCCTATAGTGCTCGTACTTCCCGAAGCCCAACCCAGCCTCGGTGCCCTTTATTCCTTCAGCCGTCTCCGGAATCACCTCATTGACCCACATGGTCAGGTAATCGGCCCACCAACCCTTTGGGGGCTTCAGCCCCATCTCATAGGCCTGCTTCAGGATGAGCTTCGATTCCGTTCCATAGGCGGTAAAGAAGACGGCCTCCGGGTTCTTGGAGAAGAGCCTCTCGATCTCGGCCCGGTAGTCGGGCTTCCGCTCATCGTACCTCACCAACGTGACGACGTCTCCCCCGTGCTCATAGACGTATTTCTTGGTCCAGATCTCGATCCCGATGCCGAAGGGGTTGTTGACAGTTATGGAGGCGAATCGCTTGGCACCGGAATCCTCCATGGCGAATCTGGCCAACTCAGTTCCCATTACCTCGTCCAGGCCAATGGAATTGAAGTAATAGGGGCCGATCCTCCTCAGCTCCGGCGATGTTGATCCGACGCCGATCTGGACGATCTTCTGGGCATTGGTATATTCCCCCGTTGGAAGGCTGATTCCGCTGGAATAGGCACCCACGATGACGGGGACCTTATTTACGTCGACCAGCTTGTGGACGGCATCGATCCCTCCCTTTGGCCGGGATTCCGTGTCCTCAAAGAGGATCTTCAGGGGCCTCCCTAAAACCCCCCCGGCTGCATTCACCTCCTCCATGGCTATCTGCTCGCCATTTTTCATATCAGTACCTTGCACCGCATTGGTCCCGGTCAAGGGTGAGATGGAACCGATCACAACTGGTTCCTTGGCAATGGCTGAGCTGAGCAAGCTCACCGAAACAATCATCAATACGACAGTCCCTAGAATGGCAAATCTCTTCATTGCCCCCTCCTTTCTTTAAGCTTGAAGCGTACAAATCCCGTCATTTTTCCCTCGGTCGATTTCCCTCACCTCCTTCGTCCTAAGAAATTTCCATAGATCCTCGTACCACGGGCAGGGAAATTTGTCAAGAAGAACCCAAACGAGTTTTTACTCTCAGAATAGTTTATTTCCATTTACCCGTGATTGAGAATTATCCCCCCAAATAGGCCTCGCGGATCTTTCTGCTGTCCAAGATCTTATGGGCCTCGTCCTCGTATTCTTTTTGGCCCATGGCCAGCACGTATCCCCGATCGGAGATACCCAGGGATTGATACGCATCCTGCTCCACGATAATAATGGCCTTCCCCCTTTGATGGATCTCCCCTATCCGTTCGAAGACCGCGGTCGAGACCTTGGGCGATAACCCCGCCGACGGTTCGTCCAGGAGAAGAAGGGAGGGCTCGGTCATCAAAGCCCTCGCCATGGCCAGCATCTGTCTTTGTCCCCCGCTCATGGTTCTCACTCTCTGACGCCTCCGCTCCTTGAGCACGGGGAAGAGATCATAGGCCTCCTCGATCCGCGCACTAAGGCATTTCTTATCCTCGATGTAGCCACCCATCTCGAGGTTCTCCTCCACGGTCAGCGAGGAAAATACGTTCTCCAATTGAGGGACATAGCCAATTCCCCTTCGCACCTTCTCATCGGGCCTCAAGACCGTGACATCTTCATCCTGGAAAAGAATCCTCCCCCTGTTGGGCCTGAGGTAACCCATGATGGTCTTGAGCAACGTGGACTTGCCCGCGCCGTTCGGCCCAATGATGGTTACGATCTCCTCCTCATTGAGGTACATTGAGACCCCGTGGAGGATCTCCGTACCCCCGTATCCCGAGTAAACGTCTTTTACCTCAAGAATCTTCATGTCAGGAATCGATGCCTACTTTCTGCGTCCACTTCTTTGAGCTGCCTGAGAGATAGGCCTCCAAGACCTCCTCGTTCTCTTGAATCTCCCGGGGGGTTCCCTCGGCTATCTTCTTTCCGAAATCGAGGACACAGACCTTGTCGCAGATTTCGCTGATGACCTTCATATTGTGGTCCACGAGGAAGAAGGTTTTCCCTGCCCTCCGCAAATCCTCGATTAGCCGCATCAAGCTCTTGTTCAATGTCGGGTTTACCCCTGCCGTGGGTTCGTCCAGGAGAATGATCTCCGGCTCAGCCATCAAAATCCTTCCTAGGGCCAGGAGTTTCTTCTGTCCACCGGATAGATTCGCGGCGTATTCGTTTCTCAGGTCGATGAGTTCCACGGAATTCAATAAGCCAAGGGCCTTTTCCAAATTATGTCTTTCCTGGTTTAGGACCCGCCGTTTCCCGAAGAGGGCATTCCACAAACCCTCGCCCATTTGACCCTTTGGGGCCAAGAGCATGTTTTCGAGGACCGTCATCTTCTCCGGGGCCTGGCTGATCTGGAAAGTCCTTCCGACGCCTTTTCTCGCTACTTCGTCGGGGGCGAGTTCGTCAATGCGCTCCCCCCCTAGGTAAACCTTGCCGGCGTCCTTGGTATAAAAACCCGAGATCACGTTGAATAAGGTCGTCTTCCCTGAGCCGTTAGGTCCGATGAGGCCCGTAACGGATCCCCTCTCCACTCCCAGGGAGACCCCATCCAGGGCCTTTATGCCACCAAAACTCTTATGGACGTCAACTACTTCGAGCATTATCATCGATAGATCCTCTTTCTCTCCTTAACGAGGCCTTCATTCATGAAGAGCATAACGAGAACAATCAGAACCCCGATCAACACCATCCTGAGGGAGGCGAGAACCTGAGGATCGATGGGAATGTAATCCTTTAGAAATTGGGTAGAGCTGTAGAAGAACTGAATGATAATAGCTCCGACGAGGGCACCAAGATTATTCCCCTTTCCGCCGACCACCACCATGGCCCATACGACAAAGGTCTCTATGGGCATAAATGCGTATGGATCGATGAAACTCCAGAAATGGGCCACCAAGCTCCCAGCGAGCCCTCCCGTAGCTCCGCCAAGGGCCATGACCTTCATCCTATATTTTCCCACATTCTTCCCCATGGCGAGGGGCAGCTCATCTCCCTCTCGCATGGCCTTGAGCACCCTTCCAAAGGGGGAATCCGTCACCAATCTGATGACGAAATAGGTGACGATCAAACAGAGGATAACAATACAAAGATAGAAGAAAGGGTATGTTGTAGCCGAGAACCAGGATTGCAAGGGACGTGGAATTCCCCCGATTCCAAAGGCCCCTCCATGATAGGGACCTTTCCCGAAGATCCAGTCCTCGTTGAGGAAGAAGAGCCGAACGATCTCCGCCGCGGCCAGGGTAGCAATGGCCCAATAATCCTCCTTCAAATTTGCGGTGGGGATGGAGATGAGCCAGCCAAAAAGGCCCGCCGCAATGATTCCACCCAAGAGCCCGAGGATGAAGGGACCCTTCACAAGGACGACGATCAGGGTTGATGTATAGGCGCCCAAACAAAAGAAACCCACCTGGCCGAAATTGGCAAGCCCCCCGAATCCATACTGCAAGTTCAGCGATAAGCTGAGGATCCCGTAAATACCGGTCATAATGGAGAGATAGGCCAAATATTCGAGCATTCTTAATCCCTTCCACCCAGTATTCCAGAGGGTCTGATGAGCAGAATAACGATCAGGATGCCGAAGCTGATGGCATCCCTATAGCCGGTGGGGATATGAATCTCCTTCATGACATCAAATAATCCCCACAGGTTGAAGATGTTCCCGAAGTTCAGGTAAAGGCCGAAATTCTCTGCAAATCCCAGAGCGAGGGCCCCCAGCATGGCCCCGTAAGGATTGCCGATCCCTCCTAAGATCGTGGCACAGAAAACGGGAATGATGATGGCAAACCCCATGTACGGGAGCAGGTATGTCTCCAGGGCGATGAGAATTCCCCCAACTGCGGCAAAGGAGGACGCAATGAACCACACCCAGACAACCACCTTCTCGGTTGCAATACCACTGGCCTGGGCCAAAGCGGGGTTGTCGGATGATGCACGCATCGCCTTTCCCAGCTTCGTCTTGTGGAGGAGTAAATGAAAGGCCACCATGAAGACGGCCGCCGTGACGATAATCCAGATTTGAACCGGGGTGAGTCGAATCCCGAAGAAAATAAGGGGCTCTTGCAGACCGATGGTATAGCTCCTGGGCTCTGCGCCCCAGATTGCTCGGATCATATTCCTCACTGCAATGGCCAATCCCAGGGACGTCACTGAAAGGACGATGGCGCTCGACTTCCGCAGCCTTCGAAAGATCATTCGGTCGAAGGAAATGGCTATAAACCCCGTTATAACGGCGGATAGAAGGGCAGAGGTGAAAATGTCGAGGCCCAGGTAAACGTTGAATATCAATGCCAAATAAACCCCTATAACGGCGTATTCGGTATGGGCGAAATTGGAGAACTTGAGCAAGCCATAGACGAGGGTTAACCCGAGGGCGATGAGGCTCAGTTCGGATGCTCGAATGATGCTATTAATGATGATTTGGGCAACTGGCATCGCAGTATTGGCCTTATGTAGGGAGGAAGGAGCGCAAGCAAGATGTTTAAAGGGAACTCTGACCTACTCCCAACCTCGGATCAGCCATTGGGAGGTCAAGTCCCGGAACCCCGCCGGATGGGAGAACAGTAAAACTTCACTACTATGGCTATGGGTCATCTAAGGACTTTCAAACGTTGATGATTTGTGCTCTGTTTAGCGAGGGCGAGTATAACAGGAAGAGGCTTGCGTGTCAAGTTTCCTGAATCCCGGGGTTTCTTCAATTCTGTCGAGAAGACCGTTGTTCATGAGCGAAATCTGCTGGAGAAGTGTAGTACCCACCGAGGCTACCATTTCGGAACAGGGGGGGTGAATCATGGCATATCTAAGAATCTCAGTGCGGTTCTGACGTGCATCTCTACACCGATCTTGAGGGCATCTTCATCGATGTTGAACTGCGGATGGTGAAGCGGGGAATCGTTCATTTTTTCGTGATGTCCAGCACCCACGAGATAGAAGGCCCCCGGCACCCTCGCGGCGAACTCCGAAAAGTCTTCCCCTACCATTGAACCCAAGGAGACGATATTGTGTTCGCCGCCCAAGACCTTCTCAGCTATGGATCTCACAAGGTCGGCCATCGTAGGATCGTTAATCAAAGTCGGGTGACGATAAGGGAAGGAGAGCTCATATCTCGACCTATGGAGCCGGCATATACCGGCAACGATTCTCTCGAAACGATCCCTTGGATCCTCCTCAGTGTTCTCATCAACTGCGTACAGGTATCTCATGGTCCCCGCCAAGGTAACCTTATCGGGGATAACATTTGAGGCCACCCCTCCCTGGATTTTGCCGAACATGATGATGGTGGGCTTCAACACGTCGATTTCTCTCGTTTGAATGATCTGCACGGACTGGATGAGATCGGCGGCGGTGAGGATAGGGTCCACCGCGCTCTGTGGTGCGGCAGTGTGGCCTCCCCTGCCCATAATAGTGAGCTCGAAATGGTCCATTCCGGCCATCATAGGTCCCGCCGTAATTGCGAGCTTTCCGGTATTCAAAAGGGGCCACAGATGCAATCCCAGGCATGCATCGACCCGGGGTTCCTCAAGCAATCCCTCTTCGATCATGGGAACGGCACCAACATTTTCCTCGTTCGGCTCAAATACGAACTTGATGTTTCCCTTCAGTTGATTCTCGTAACGGCAGAGGATTTTTGCCGCAACGAGGAGCATGGCCATGTGGCCGTCATGGCCACATGCGTGCATCTTTCCTTCGTAAACGGACCGATAGGGAATATCGTTCTCCTCATGGATGGGAAGGGCGTCCATATCCGCCCGAAGCAGTAAGGTCGGCCCCGATTCTTTACCCCGTAAAAGGCCCACCACACCCGTTTTGGCCATTCGTTTGACTTCCAGACCACATTGCCTCAAATATCCCGAGGCTTTCTCCGATGTACGGAATTCCTCAAAGCCAAGTTCTGGATGTTTGTGAAAATCGCGCCTAAGNTGGATTAATTCTTCGGTTAGCGCCTTTACTTGTTTCGAGATTTCCATGACGCTCTCCCAAACCAGGACCTCTTGAGTTCAGTTATCCAAAGTCCAATTTAGGTCAACGAACTAAGTCTTAATGAACAATTTTCTCGGGAAATGCGCCAAGATTTCATGCCCCGCTTCGGTGACCCTGAAGGACTCGCTACACTCAAATCCCCAGTCATCCATCCACATACCGAGGATCATGTGGAAGGTCATGTTCGGCTGGAGGATCGTCTTGTCGCCTGGCCTCAAGCTCGCGGTATGCTCTCCCCAGTCTGGAGGATAGTTCAACCCCATGGAATAGCCAATTCTGGATTCCTTAATGAGGCCCACTTTGGCGATGACCTTCCTCCACACGAGCTCGATTTCTTCACAAGTCACCCCAGGCTTCACGGCATCAAGCGCCGCGTTGAGCCCCTCCACAACAACCTCCGCGGTATCTTTCAACCTTTGCGGTGGATGCTTTCCCAGGTACACCGTACGGGCCATGGGACAGTGATACCGATGACGGCAGGCTGCCAGCTCCAGGTTGACCGCCTGTTCACTTTCGTACCGGTTGTCCGTCCAGGTCAAATGAGGCGTTGATGTCTTTTCTCCCGAAGGCATCATCGGCACGAACGCCGTGTAATCTCCGCCGTAGGCTTCCGTACCGGAGATCTGAGCGTAACAGACACTGGCGACCGCGTCACATTCCCTCACCCCGGGCGCTAGCTTGTCGATGGCCGTTTGCATCACCTTTTCGATGATTTTGCCGGCCTGACGCATGTATTCGATTTCCTGAGGCGACTTCACGATGCGGACCCAGTTGACCAAGAGGCTGGCATCTTCAAACCTGGCTTCCGGCAGGCTTTTCTTAAGCTCTATAAAACACGTGGCGGTGAAGTAGTAGGCGTCCATTTCAAGGCCGATAGCCCCGCCCGTCAGGTCTCGCTCTTTCAACACCTCGGCAATGAAGTGCATGGGATGTTTGACCGAAGATTGGACGTAATCGTCGGGGTAGCCGATGATGTCCTCGTGCGACAGAAAGGTGGTGTGCTTGGCACCGTTCGCATCCATGGCCCTGCCGATCCAAATCGGGTCTTGCTCGGCCACCGCGAGAATCAAAACCTGGGGGACGTAGAAGGACCAGCCGTCGTAACCAGAGAGATAATTCATATTTGCCGGGTCTGTTACCAGAAGGACCTCAATACCAGCCTTTTCCATCCTCTCCTTCGCCCTCTGTATCCTTGCTAGGTATTCACCTTCTTGAAAAGGTGGCATAGTCATCCCCTTAACCCTTCCTTCAGGTTAAGCCGACTTTGTCCAAGGGTTGATCAACCCCTCTTTCTCGAGGCCAATCCTGCCAATGCGTGAATTATCGCCCATGCGGCCAAGTGTGAAGAAAAGGACTGTGGATCCTGAACCGGGTATACTTCCGCGTAGTCGAGACCGGAGATTCCCGATTCGCCGAGCGTATAGAGCGCATGGAACAACTCATGCGGGAAAAGCCCGTTAAAATCCGCGGGGCCGCCCGGATTGAATGCCGCGTCCACAATATCGCTGCAGACTGTCACATAGATGGAGCTGGTATCCTGTTGTGCAATGCGCAGGGCCTCCTGTAGTACGGCTTCGATACCGAGGCTTCTAATCTGTCGAATCGTAAATACCGTGGCCCCGATTTCCCTTGCGTATTCCATTTGTGCAGGGGAGTTTCGGGGGCCTCGAATGCCAAAATGAACAATGCTCTCCGTTCTGACCTCTTCTATCTGTGCAATTCTATAGAGCGGGCCACATCGCGGGAATTCGTCATCCCCGAAGCTCTTTGAGTTATCGAAATGCGCGTCAAAATGAATGACGCCGATTTTCCCGTGAGCGTTTTCCGCAAGGGCCCTCACTATTTCGGGGCAATAGGAGTGGTCCCCACCAAACATGAAGGGGAGGCTGCGGCGCTTATAAATCTCGTCGGCCTTTTGAAAGACCATCTTCATGGTCTCCCCTGGATCGTTTGGATTTGCGGGGACATCCCCGAGATCTCCCATCCTCAGGTAATCAAATACATCGATCTCGTACTCGGGTAAAAACCCACCATAGCGGGCGGCCGCATGCCTGATGGTACGCGGCGCTAACTCGCACCCCGAATAAGAACCCCAGGTGATGGTCCCCTCCCATGGAACCCCTGCAAATATCACATCGAGTTCCTGATCGATGGCGTCAGGGCTGATGACCGGGCAACCCAGAAAGGAGGGCGTATCACCATAAACCATGGGCATCGCCGACTTCCTCCCGGGAGTCATGGGTATCTCTTTCCTATTCATAGTTCTCCTTCATTGTTGCGGACGCTCACACTCCAACCCATGTTTTTGTATGAGAGCTCCGAGAGATGATTTTTCACCTGTCAGTTGAAATAGAGCCCCGAGCTTAGGGGTGCAGATCATCGACGTATTTTCTCACTTCGGATACGGCCCGAATTCTCTCCTCCGCCATCCTATCGGCGGCTTTGTGCGTGGGAATGCCGTCCCTCTTGGAGATATCGATGACCTTCTCCATGTTCTGATAGATTCGAGCCACCTTTGCCTGGCCCCTTTCGTGAGATACTCCTCCCACGCCAAGGCGATCCGTATCGTAGATGGTTCCACCGGCGTTGACGATATAATCGGGCCCGTACAGAATTCCCCTTTCAGCCAAGAGATCGCCGTGTTTCTCCTCCCTCAACTGGTTATTAGCCGAGCCGCAGACGATCTTACACTTCAGCCGGGGGATGGTTTCATCATTTATGATTCCTCCCAATGCGCAGGGGGCGAAGATGTCGCATTCTAGATCATAGATGCCCTTTGGGTCCACCTCCTTTACCCCGAACTCGCCCCGAACCCTCTCCAGTTTTTCCTCATCGATATCAGTTCCCCAAACCGTTGCCCCCCGTTCGGTCAATTGGTTTGCCAGCTCATATCCAACAGCCCCCAGTCCCTGCACGGCAACCCTTTTCCCCGCCAACTCATCGTCCCCATAAACCTCGTTGCAGCAAGCCCGCATGGCTTGAATTACCCCAAAGGCCGTCATGGGTGAAATAGGGCCCGCCCCGCCCAGGTACGTTGGAAGGGTGACCACGTATTCCGTCTCCATGCGGATATATTCCATGTCCTCAAGGGTGGTTCCCACGTCCTCCCCGGTATAGTATTTTCCCCCCAATCGATTGATAAATCGGCCCAGGGTTCGAAAAAGGGCCTCTCGGTCCCTCCGTTTTGGATCCCCCATAACCACTGTTTTGCCCCCGCCCAGATTCACTCCCGCGGCCGCATATTTATAGGTCATGCCTCTGGCCAGCCGAAGGGCGTCCTCGATGGCCTCCCAGTCAGAGTCATACGTCCACATACGACACCCCCCCGTCGCAGGGCCGAGGGTGGTATCGTGAATGGCGATGATGGCCTTGAGGCCAACGGCCCTATCCTGGCAGAGGAACACGTTCTCGTAATCGTATTTCGATAG
>JGI2173J19968_10000232_pt1 | contig 19830 bp, 20 predicted proteins | sample DeeMarSWOR136_30_FD_19968 | JGI IMG/M metagenome (IMG submission 19968) | reverse complement strand
CCTCTACATCGAACCTCATACTGGTTGCACCCTCAATGTCTGGTGTAGGTGCTGGAGTTGGTGTAGGTTCAGGTTCCTGAGCCCCTCCGCTATACCACACATAGACTGCAATTCCAACAATGACAACAGCGATGACGATTATGGCTACAATCACCAAAGTAGATATTCCTTTTTTGTTCACTAGACCTCCACTCCATTTTTTAGTACTTCTCCTTTATGGATTTAAGACAATTTAACATTTGCGTATGCACCAAAGCCAGAGTGCGCGTTCCACGTTGAAGTAATTGTAGTTGTCATAGTAATCGCCGTAATTGCCATAGCGCGCAAGAAGAAATCAAAACAAGCAAACAAAACCCACAACCCAATTTCTCCCTTTAACGCACGCTCCTCTGGCGTACCTCAAGAAGCGTAATCATTAAGCGGAAACAGTTGTCATTTTCGCTTTCAAAATCAACAATACAGCCCACGAGTGACACAGAACTCATACGAAGCTGCGCTACTTCTCTAAAAGCGACTGCAACAGCTTTATCGCAGACCACGCAGCCAATGCGCTAGTTCGCGGGTTCTCTGGGTGCGGGTCATTCGCAAAACGCAAAAACATCTCGCCAAACCGCCATTTCACCTGAAACTCATGCGTGTTACGCTGCACAGCAGGGTCAGAAACCACTCGCACCTTCACTTTCGCGGGTTTAACAGTCAAAGCCAGAGTAGCTGCAACGTTCATTTCTCGCGGATAAAGCCGTGCCGCCTCTTCAGCAGTGCCCTCGTACACGATCTTGGCTTCCTTATTATTCAGGTCAAGTGCTCGAGGATTTTTCCGAGACGTAAGGACAACTTCATCTATTCCAGCTAAAGCCGCACTGGAAAGCGCATCCAATCCGCCAATGGCGCCAGAGGGCACATGAAGCTTGCTGCTCTGCACGTTTAAGCCTAATAGGGCGCCGCTGCTCATCACGATCAAATCGATGCCTTCAGCCGCTATCCGCCCTGCATACTCTCGGGCAGCCTGCTGTGACGCTGCTTCCACAATAACCTTTGGCTTAAGCTTAAGCATCTCATCAAGGCTCGCCACCACCTTTACAGGAAAACGCAGGGAACTTTTGAGCGCCTCCGTTTTTTTCTCATCATGATCGTAAAGAATCAGCTCGTCGCATGCAACTAGTTTTCGCTCCACTGCTTCAGCGATGAGGGTGCCAATGGCGCCGCAGCCTATTACTCCGACTTTCCTCATTTCTTGTGTTTCTCCCATAGGCTTCACCTTCAATATTCAGCTACAAAATGAACCTCAGGATATTGAGCGATTTCTCTGCCACTGCCCTTCTCCGCGAGAACTTCGAGACTTGCAACCTTACAGGTTCCAGTTATATCTCCTTCGCCTTCTCTGATTATCTCTGCCGTTTCCCTGTCTCCAACGTAAACCGTCAATTTTTTAACCTGCACGTTCAAAGGCATGCGCTTCTCCGCCTTTTCTCGCCTGACTTCAGCTATCACAGCTATAATTAGGTCTCCACGCCTTTCCGCTTCCTCATCAACAAGCGCCTGCTCAAATTCAGGCCAAGGCGACAGTTGCAAGCTCTTGAAGCCCTTATGCGGCGCGTACATGGCTTGGTAAATCTCCTCTGTCAGATGCGGCGTTATCGGAGACAGAAGCTGCAAAACTCTGTACAAAACCTCGTAGAGCGTGTGCTGCGCCGCTGCTTTTTTGGCTTCCCCATGCGTTTCTGGCCTGTAAAGTCTGTCCTTAACCGCTTCCACATAGCAATCACATAAAGTGTGCCATGTAAAATTGCGAATCTCTTCCACAGCGATGTTGAATTGGCAATTCTCCATGGCTTCAGTCACTTTTTGCGTCAGCTTTTCCGCCTTGCTTAAAACCCACTTGTCCAAAGGTTGAAGCGCAAACTCGGCCGTTTCGCTGGGCGCGTAGTCCTGCAAGAGTTTATTCGCGAAGGCTGAAACGTTCCACAACTTAACGAGAAAGCGCCTGCCATACTCCACGTCGGGCCACCTGAAGGGAACATCCGAACCCGTGGCGCCGCCTCCAGCAGCCCACTGGCGCGTGGCATCTGAGCCGTACTTGCCTAAAACTTCAGGCGAAGCAACATAGTTCTTAAGCGACTTGCTCATTTTTCTGCCGTCTGATCCCAGAACCATGCCGTTGATGAGGCAGCTTTTGTAGGGCGTCTCGTTAAACAGCGCTAAGTGTCGAACCATAAGGTAATACGCCCAAGTCCTGATTATGTCTATGCCTGACGGATGCACGTCAGCGGGGAAAAATCTTTTCCAGTCTGGACGGTCTGGCCAGCCAGCGTGCACCGCGCATGTGATTGAGCTATCCATCCATGTGTCAAACACGTCGCGCTCTGGAATGAACTGGCGGCTACCGCATTTTGGACATTTGTCTATGTGTGGGTTTTCCAGTTTCGGGTCTATTGGAACCCACTCCTCTTCTGAAAGGATTAGTTCGCCACAGTTTTTGCAGTACCACACCGGAATGGGCGTAGCGAACACGCGTTGGCGGCTGATCACCCAGTCCCAGTCAAGAGACCGTGCCCAGTCAATTAAGCGCGTTTTCATGTAATCAGGATACCACAAGACTTCGTTGGCGGTTTTCTCCACCTGTTCAGTTAGAACGCGAGTTTTCATAAACCACTGCTTAACCTCAAGAATCTCAACATGCGACTTACAGCGGTCGCAAACGCCGACCTCCTGCGGAAGCTTCTCGGTTTTCTCTAACAATCCAGCCGCAGCAAGGTCTTCAACTATGGTTTTTCGGGCTTGGTTTATGGTTAAACCCGCGTACTTGCCACCGTTCTTGTTGATCCTTCCGTTTTCGGTTAAAAGCCTGATGACTGGAAGTTTATGCTTGATCACCGTTTTCACGTCTTCTTTATCACCGTAAGTGCAAATCATAACCACGCCAGTGCCAAAAGACGGGTCAACAGCTTCGTCTGCGATAATCGTTACAGCTCGGTTGACGATTGGCACAACAATCTTTTTGCCTATGTACTTGTTGAATCTTGCATCCTCAGGGTGTAACTCAACCGCCACGCAAGCAGGAATAAACTCAGGTCGCGTTGTAGCAATCAGCAAGTATTCGCTGCTGTTCTCCAGTGGAAAACGAATGTAATGAAGTGTGCCAGCTTTTTCTTCGTAGTCCACTTCTGCATCCGCAATAGCAGTTTCGCAACGCGGACACCAATTCACCGGATGCGTGCCCTGATACATGTAGCCCTTCCTGTGCAGGAGGATGAAGCTTAGTTGGGTGCGTTTCCAATAGTCAGGGTCCATGGTGCGGTATTCCGTGGTCCAGTCCACGCTGCAGCCCAGTTTCAAGATGCCTTCCTTCATTAGCGCAATGTACTTCTCCACCAACTGCTCGCACCATTTGCGGAACTGGTCTGGAGGCGCGTCACGCTTTCGGATTTCGTGCTCTTTTTCCACTTGCACTTCGATGCTTAACCCGTGGCAGTCCCAGCCTTGAGGGAAAAGAACGTTGAAACCGCGCATGCGCTTGTAGCGCGCAACTATGTCAAAGTAGGTCCAGTTTAAGACGTTGCCCATGTGAAACTCGCCGGACGGGTAAGGCGGTGGAGTGTCAATGCTAAAAGCGGGTCGACGCGTGTCGTTCCAGTCGAAATGGTAGATGCCCATCTCTTCCCATTTCTGCTGCCATTTCCGCTCGATTTCCGCGAAATTGTATTTTTTAGGCAGAGACTGCATTCCTCAACGTTCTCCGTTACAGTATAGACTTTAGGAAAATTAAAATACAACTAAATAACACTATCCCCTTCAAGGTTTCGGGGAGCTGGGAAATGTGACCCGGCTGAGAGGACAGCTAAATCGCTGTCGACCCTTTGAACCTGAACCAGGTAATACTGGCGGAGGGAAAAAACATGAATAAACAAACATCTGAAACTGCTTCTCGAAGTAAAGTAATAGCTCTAACATCGATTATGGCTGCTTTAATTGCTGTAACAACAATGATTGCCATACCATTGCCGCCTCCACTTTCCACGTTAACTTTAGCGCCAATAGCCATATTCATAACGAGCATTCTTTTGGGACCTTCAGTGGGCTTAGTTTCATCTGCCATCGGTTCTGCTATCGGATTCATTGCGGGAGCAAACATCGGAACAATAATGGTGCCTCCAGCATATCTTTACGTGTTCTTATTCGGAATAGTCATTGCTCGAGCCCCGATGGGCTTACTTGTAGGTCTACTCAGAAAGAAAAACGAGATAGTAGCAATGGTTGTTGGCGTATTAACTGAAACCGTAATCTTTTTTGTGGCGGACTTGTTCTTATTTGGAATAGCTTTTGCTTTGATAACTTTGGGGACGCTCGCAGATCTTATATATGTGCCAATAAGCTACGGTATTCTTAAGGCTGTAAGAAATATTCTGAAGATTACTTATTTGGCATGATGATTGAGATGCAGAAAGAAGCATGGTATTTCCAAGAAGACACCGTTAAGAATTACGAGTGTTTCTATCAAACCAAATACAAAAGGGCAGACAGGTTAGAGAAAAAGCTGTTGACAAAACTGTTAGATACGATAGATCATGCTGAGAAATTACTCGAAGTAGGTTGCGGTACAGGTCATTTCACAAGATGGCTAGACTCTATGGGGTTAGAGTGCTACGGACTTGATCTGTCCCATCTTATGTTAAAAGAAGCAAAGAAACTTTGGCCAAATGGGTCGTTACTGCGAGGTGAATCTAGCCACTTGCCCTTCAAAGACAAATCTTTTGATGTTGTGGCTTTCATAGCTTGCTTAGAGTACATGCCTAACATCGCAAAAGTAGTTAATGAAGCTGCAAGGGTGTCCCGAAAAGGAATAATCATTGGACTTATGAACAAGTGGAGCATACCCACTATGCGAAGAATCATCCAAATTAAAATGGGAAAGAATCCATATTACAGAAATAGCAGATTTTATTCTATCTTTGACATAAAACACGTATTAAAAGAGGCACTTCACGATAGATACATCCTTTCATTTTGGAGCACAGGAGTCTTTCCAAAAATTTTTGGCGATGCGGAATCTTCGCTTTTACCGTTTGGAGCTTTCCTCGGAATAGCTGTAAAGTTAGGTGAGAAACTTGATTGATCAGTCAATAATTGGAAAATTTCCATTAGACTTAATTGAAAAAATAGTCTACCCAAGGTTAGGAGCACACAGACCAGAAATACTTGTGGGACCAGGTCACGGTCGCGATAACGCAGTAATTAGATTAGGACATAATCAAGTCTTAGTTGCCACAGCAGACCCATTATCAATGATTCCTGCCCTAGGAGGGCAGGACTCCGCTTGGCTCTCAGTGAATTTGCTCGCTTCAGATTTAGCTACATGCGGTTTTCCACCCCAATTTATGATAGTAAACCTTTGCCTTCCTCCAAGCATGAGTGATAACGAGTTTGAGGAGTATTGGAGCGCGTTCCATAACGAATGCAAAAAACTAGGTATTGCTATACTTGGAGGGCATACGGGAAGATATGTTGGATGCGACTACACAATTATAGGTGGAGGCGTAATGATGACTTTAGCCCCAGAGAATCAATACTTATCGAGCAACATGAGTAAAACTGGAGACTTGCTAATTATGACAAAAGGGGTTGCCATAGCGGCCACTGGAATAATTGCCAGAGTTTTCCCAGAAACCATAGAGAAAGCTTACGGGTCAGCTTTCCTTAAGAGGGCTCAATCATATTTCCATCAATTTAGCGTGGTTGAAGAAGCGTTGACTGCTGCTTCCGCAGGCTTAAGGGATGAGGGAGTTACAGCTATGCATGATGTTACAGAGGGTGGTTTGCTGGGAGCACTTTACGAGCTGTCCGAAGCTTCCAAAATTGGCTTAGAAATAGAGCTTTCAGATGTTATAGTTACTGAGGAGGCAAAACATGTCTGTGACCTATTCAACATAGATCCCTATTCAACGTTAAGCGAAGGAACGTTGATTATAAGCGTGAAGCCAGAGAAAGCCCAAAAAGTATTGCAAACGTTAAAGTTGAAAAGAATCAAGAGCAAGGTAATCGGGAAAGTCACAGATTTACGAGATGGCAGATGGATCAAAAAATATGGGGTTAGAGAAGCCTTGAAAAAGCCATCCGTTGACCCATACTGGGAAGCTTATTGGAAAGCTTATCAAAAGGGTTGGAAGTGACTCATATGAAGTTAGAAGGCTTATATCTTGTTGTTTCCCCTGTCATGCCCTTTGATAAACTGCTTGTTACAGTTGAGAAGGCTTTGAAAGGAGGCGTTGACCTATTACAACTAATTCCCGAAGACGGCCCCAAAATATCAAAGTTGGCTGAGGATTTATCAAGTCTAGCAGAACAACATGATGTGCCTTTCCTTGTAAACGGCAACTTGCGGCTAGCCAAAGAAGTCGGCGCAGACGGAGTACATTTAGATATGTACAATGTAACCCCAAGCGAAGTTAAACAAGTGCTTGGCAAACAATGCATAATAGGCTACACTCTGGGAGATAACCTTGAAAAGCTGAAGTGGGCCGAAACTGTAGGAGCAGACTATGTGTCTTTCTGCTCTGTCTTTCCAACATCTTCTGCTGCTCAATGCGATATAGTGCCAATTGAGACGATAAGAGCAGCGAAAGCCCAAACCACTCTGCCTATATTCGCAGCAGGAGGCATAAACCTTAACAACGCTAAACTTATCCTCAAAGCAAGCGTCAACGGAATTGCAGTCACTTCAGCACTGCTAAAAGCCGAAGACCCAGAGCAAACAGCATTAGCCTTCAAAGAAATAATCCGCAACGTCCGAAAAGCAAAGCTCTAAAGACAGGCTCATTTGTTAGGCAATAATTCTTTTAGGGTAAGTGTAGATGTTCATGCGTTTTCCCCGCACAAACCCTGCCAAAGTCAAGTTCGCCGCTTCAGCCATGGCAACACCAGAATCCAACGCTGCACCCAAAGAAGCCACAATCGGTAAACCAACCTTCGACGCTTTAAAGACTATGTCCCCTGATAGTCTTCCAGTCGAAGTCAGAAAGCATTCGCCAAAGCTGGTTTGTTTAAGTGCAGCCATGCCGATTACTTTGTCGACGGCGTTGTGTCGTCCAACGTCTTCAGCCAAAGCCACCAAAGAACCGTCAGCCTTGTAGATGGCGGCTGCGTGTACTCCGCCTGTTTGCCTGAAAACTTCAGCTTTGAAGTTCAGTTGGTTGACGGAGTTGAAGACTACTTCGGCTTTAACCGTCAAGTTCGACGTTACTTTTGCGGGTTTGCGCTGATACTGGTAAATAGATTGTTCGCCGCAAGCTGAGGTTACTATGCGCTGGTGTAGCCGCGAGAGGCTTAACCGCTCGTCAACGTTAATCTCGGCTTTCAGCCTGACAACGCAGGAGCCCTCGTTTTCTTTCAGGGTTACTTCTTCGATTTCCATGGTTGATTTCAGGATGCCTTCCGAAAGCAGATGTCCCACTGCCATTTCCTTCAGATTTGAGGGCGAACACAGAATTGTCGCCCAGTAGGTTGTGTTCACAAACAGGTGGAGAGGCTTCTCTTCGGCAACGTAATCAGCTATTTTCTTTGAGGTTTTTGTAGATAGGTCGTATTTTTCTATTTCTACTTCGTGCATGCCAGTTCAACTTTCATTATCGTTTTAACTCAGACAGGACGAAAGCCACAATTTCTTCGGCAACGTTGACTTTCGTGACCATCTGCAAGCCCTTCCAGCCAGGTTGACTGTTCACGTCAACAATCATCGGACCATTTGGGCCTTCAAGAACGTCGACGCCTGCGATTTTGCACCCGACAGCCTTGGCGGCTTTGACGGCTAAAGCTTCGAGAGCTGAGTCAAGCTCTAATGGGGCTGGTCGAGCTCCTTGGCTGTAGTTTGTTTTCCAGCTTTCTGAGACACGGCGCATTGCCGCTATAACTCTGCCGTCAACTACAAACGCGCGGATGTCAGAGTAGCCATGAGGCACGAATTCTTGGAGGTAGATTACGCCGTGATGGAAGGTTATAGCCTTGAAAACTGTCTGTGCGATTTCGGAGTCTACAACGCGGGTTGCGCCTATGCCTCTGGAACCGAAAATGGGTTTGACCACCACATCTCCGCCTAACTCAGCGAAAGCCTTCAACGCTTCGTTTACGCTTTCTGTTGCCACTGTGCGAGGCACGGGTACACCGTTGTCTTCGAGGATTGCGAGGATGTCGTATTTGTCAACGCAGTGTTCTATGGCTTCGGCGGGGTTTATGACGTAAAAGCCTAGGCGTTCAAGCTTGTAGAGCATGTCCATTCTGAAAACCAGCTCTTCGAGTGAACCGCGTCCGATTGGGCGGATTATGAGAGCGTCTAACTCCTCTATCAGTCGCATGTTGTTGACTTTAAAGTAGGGTTTGTATCCAAGTTGTGCGACTAGTTTTGGGAAAGTGAAGCACTCGTACGAAATGTCGCGTTTAGTCAGCTCTTCTCTCAGCTGGGTGCTGCTCCAAGCTTCCATGTTTCTGGTTGCGATTCCGATTTTCAAAAGCGAACCTTCCTTGTCCGTTTACTCTGTAAAAGATGCAGATTGATTTGGCTCTTAAAGTTTCCGTGAGAAACAGCCTTGACGCTGGTCGAGTTCTCTAGTGCTCGGAAAAACTTATACCCCCTCTATATATAGATTAAACTATTGGTTAGACTATTGCTGGTTAGCTGTTCGGGAAAGCTTATGGTCCTTATCCAGAGATTAAAACACACGTCGAACCGCAATATGAATCGCGGCTATTTTTCGAGCGCTTGTTTTATTTTGTTTAGGCTGTCCGAAAAGTCTGCTGGTCTGCCTGGTTTTACTCCTTTTTTTGAAACGCTTAGGATGGTGTCGTAGCCTTTGCTGGATAGTTTTTTCTCTAAGATTTTGAACGTGCTGCCTTTCCAGAGAGCGTGCGTGCAGAACAGGATTGCCTTTTTGCCTTCGGTTTTCGGCAAGCGTCCTACGAAATTCATGGTCTCCACTGCTGGTCTGAAACCTTCTACGGGCGTGCCTACAATCAGCAGGTCAAAGTCTTCTACGACTGACGGGTCAGAAGAGGCTATAGCGAAAACGGGAGCTTTCGTTGCTTCGGCTATGGCTTCTGCCATGCGCTTGGTGTTTCCCGTTCTCGAGAAGTATAGTACACAGGGCTTTATAATCTCTTAGTTTAATCGGTTACTTTATAAAAACTCCTATAGTCCTAACGAGGAAAAAGACGGGCACGCGGTTATCCCGCAGTTCTCTGGTGAATATCGTATGCAAATGCAGTAAGAATCGAAACTGGCATTAATGCAACCATTATGAAAGCAAGTATATTTTGTATGGTAAACGTGACTTCAGCATCGAAGACCCACAGTAATGGATACCCGAAGATGGCGATCTCAACACCAACCACAAATACTATCACGAATGAAATGATGGACCATGGCCATAACTTGGCAAGAAAGCTCCGCGCTTTAATACGGAGATGCGCACGCCACCACGTTAACGGCTTGTTTATTCTAGTTGCTGTAACAAAGGCTAGTATTGACATGAAAATTGGTGCAAAGCCTCCTCCAACTAACCACACTATGAGTGAGAGAAGCAGGAGGAGCCATGCGCCGTACTTCCTGTCAATGAACCAGCCCGCCCATATGGTGACTAGTAAGCCGAAGACTATCGCTAGGATGCCTGTTACAAAAAAGTTGGGAATAACTGTCAAAGCACGTTCAGTTCCGTACTCCCAAAACCTCTACGCTGGACCAATAGCATCTATCATTATGTCGCTTGGTGCAACATTGCCTTGAAGCAACTCAAAGAAACCATGTTCTACACCAGCCAGTCCCACAAGAACACCTAATGTTGAGGCAACTGCTCTTGTAGCACCGTTTAACGACTTCTGCCGCTGCGAGTGAGCTGAAATACCATCCAATTTTCTCATCTCAAAGAAGCGCGCGCGCCTCATGATTGGTTATTCCAATTTTTCGGTTTATATAATCTTCGTTGGTCGCTGACATGGAAATCTGTGCTAAAACTTGTGAATCCACGGAACAAGCTGCTGCGCATTTTCGAATTTCTCGGAAAGCAGCAATTGCAAGTAAGCGCCGTAAGCGTTAAAGTACGGAGCGCCTTTTCTGGAAAACAGGGTTAGCACTTTGCCGTCGTGGTTGAGCTTGAAGCCTTCTTCGCACGGCTCATGCCCTCTTATCAAGATTTTGACGCCTATTTTTCTCAGAACTTTTTCTGTGATGCGTTTGCCGAAAAGTTTTCCCGCACCTCTCGGCGAATACAAAATCTCTTTAACCATGTCATTCGGGTCGCTCCACAGCAGGTCTTCGAGAAATTCTTGTTCGGGATGTGTCACGTTGGCGTGTGCCAAGTCTTGGATGCTGTTGATGTTCGGTGACAAGCCTCCGTGAACCATCAAGCAACGCTTTTCCACGAGCACGGCATTATAGAGATAAGCGAACAACTCTCGTGTCTTTGCGTATGCGGTTCGCCACTTTTCCTTGAATCTGAACTGGAATTGCATGGGCAAGTCATGCGGAGAAGCCAGCAAATCCTCGGGACCTTCATGGTTGCCGCGCAAAAGAACGATTTGCTCTGGAAAAGCAAGCTTAAGCCTCAGAACAGTGTAGTAGACTTCCGCTGAATATGCGCCTCTGTCGCCGTAGTCCCCTAGAAAAATCAGGGTTGCATCTTTGCGTTTAGTCATTTTCTGCGTGAAACCGTTGCTTTTTAGGATGTTAACGAGGCTCTCTAAGTCGCCATGCAAATCGCCAATTACCACAGCCTCGCCTAAAGGTTCAAGCTTGACTAATCGTTCTGAAACAGTCAAGTTCCCAAGTCTTCCACTTTCCCCACGCAGCAAGTTGATGGCATTTTCCACAATTTTGACGAAGCTGTCACTCTGAACAGCCTTGGATTCTTTGACGATTAAAGAAAGATTTACAGTCAAAATACCCGCACGCTACAAGATTTGAACCTTTATGCCCAGAGAGCTGTACACGTTCTTCTCAATTGCTCGTTTGTGACTGCCAATTTTCGCCAGTGTCTCGTTGTATGCACGTTCTTTGACTGCTTCATGAGCTTCAACACTTGCTTTTCGCGCTTTAAGCTGCTTAGTATGCTCTTGATACTCAGAGAGACTGATTTTTATCTCCTCCATTTTTGGCGAATTCAAAATTTGCTTTTCTCGCGCGGCTACCTCAGCGCAACGCTTATACAAGTTCGCCAAAGAATCACGCTTAAGTATTCCATTTAAAGTCTGCTCAGCCTTCCGCGCTTTGTCCGACTTCAGTTTCAGCTTACCATCACTCATCAAACGAGCCAATTTCTGCAAAATCTGCTTTAACAACGGGTAACCAGCCTCTTCAGCTGCCAATGCTTTGAAAGGCTTTTGCAAATACAGGTCGAGCATGTTGCGTTCGTCAGGTGTTAAACCCGCACCTCCTCCCTGCAACGCTAAAGCTTGCAATTTTTTGAAGGGTTTTTGCAAACGCCGCAACGCGTGTTTTAGTTCCTTGTTTAATGTTTCTATTTCTGTTTCTACTAGAAAAAGCTGGTCAATTGGGCCTTTGCTCTGTAATTCAGCGGTTTTTTGTTCAAGTTCAGCTATCTCCTTTTCTAAGGGGAGGCGTTCGTTCACAATGCTTGCCCGTTCTGCCTCGACATCTGACAATTGTTTCTCCAGATTATGCAACTCGCTTATAAGTTGGAACGTTTCCTCCAAAGTTTTGGTTTTAACGTACTCTCTCGACAGAAAATCGCTGAGAGTTGCCAGCGACTCCTTGGCTTTTTCGTGGACTGCTAAGAATTTTCTTCTATCCATGATGAAGAAGGGAGAGATGCGTGGAAACCAATTCTTGATGTCGATGTCTGTCACAAGGAACACTTTCTGGGTTTCCTGAGCGAACTTGTTTAGGTTGTCATAAGAAACTTGGTCGGGAACGTTAACTTTTCTAATCCTGTCCATAAACAGGCGAGCCAACTTGTTCAAGGCTCTGGCTCGATTGTAAACGCGCATGTTTCTCTTTTCGATTTCTTTCGCGCTGTTGTCCAGAAGCATTTTGCTGACATCCGAGACGTTTTGAATTGCCATGTGCATGTCGTCTCGAAGTTTCTGAGCTTGCGCGTGTACTGGAGTGAGAATGGAATTGGTTTGGTTTTCAAGCCAGCTTTTGATTTCACTGGAAGAAAAAGTGGCAACTTCGGACATAGCTGTTCACTCCGAGAATATTATTAGTGATGGCTATTTATCAATTTTCGGCAAATCACCATACTCTTTTCTGAGTAGCTACTCTTAAATAATAACAGTAATAATTAAAGCCGACCGAAAATGAACACCAAAACACTTGCCCTAACAATAGTCTTTGCCGCCGTAACAATAGCATTAAATCCCGCTTTCACAAGAATTGCATTCGCCGCACCATACGCAGGGTTTCTTTTTTATCAAATTTGGGAGATACCCATAGTCATAGCCTTCGTACTGAGCGGTCCCAAGTCAGGAGCTACAATCGCAGTGCTAAACACCGCGGTTTTGTTGGCAGTTTTTCCAGGCGCCAGTCCTACAGGACCCTTCTACAACCTCGCCGCTTGCTTAAGCACGCTCCTCGGCATCTATTTAGCATACAAGCTTATTCCCAATAAACAAAAAACGGAAAATTCCACTTTCCGATATGGAACCAAAGCAATTGCGTTTTCCACAGTGTTAGGAATCATATTTCGGGTGGGAATTATGAGCATAGTGAACTATGTCTTTCTCCGTTACCCGCCACCTTTCGGCTACGCAATGCCTGAAGCAGCAGTAGTAGCCTCGCTTCCTTTGATAGGATTCTTCAACGCTACTCTAGCGCTTTACACAATTCCAATAGCTTTGCTTATAGCAAAAGTGATCAGTTCAAACTTGAAACTGTATAATTAAAGAAAAGCAGTTGCTGCTATATCCTCCCAAAACCCGCTTTTTATTCTTTAAAACTGCTAACCTGAGAGTTAATAAACTGAAGTCACTAAGCTTATTCTGGGGAAAAACTTATCCTATCCTAGCAAACTGTTAATTGTCTGTTAAATGTTGACTGAGGGATTGGAATGTCCGTGTCAAAGATTAGCTTGAACATTGCAGCTTTAGGATTAGTTCAGAAACTTTGTAATGAAGCTGAAAAGTACAATGTTATTGTAGAAAAAACAGAGTCTGGAGCAACCTTAATAGACGCTGGCATTAACGCGGACGGCGGTTTCTTCGCGGGGGAGATAATTACTGAAATATGCTTGGGTGGATATGGAAAAGCAAACGTTTCTCCAATACAATACGGAGACATAGTATTGCCCTCGGTTTTTGTAATAACAGACCACCCAGCGCTGTCAACTTTGGCATCTCAATTCGCAGGTTGGCAAATCAAAGGCGACGGATTCTCAGCTATCGCATCTGGTCCAGCTCGAGCGTTAGCCCTTAAACCCAAGCATCTCTACGAAAAACTCAAGTACAAAGACGAAGCAAACACCGCAGTACTTGTTCTCGAAACAGAAGAAAAACCTCCAGAAGCTGTCATCCAGCAAATTGCTGAGAAATGCAAAGTCACACCCAAAAACTTGTTCTTGGTCATGTTTTCTACCACGAGTTTAGCAGGAGCCACCCAAGTTTCAGGAAGAATTGTAGAAACAGGACTGCACAAACTCGAAAGGTTAGGTCTTGACCCCCTAATCGTGAAGCACGCTTGGGGCTACGCGCCAATCGTACCGGTTCATCCAAGCTCCGGCGAGGCGATGGGGAGAACAAACGATGCAATTCTATATGGAGGAGTAACTAACTACACCCTTGAATATGAAGACGAACAGGAACTTGCAAACATAGTGAGACAGGCACCTTCATCCTCGTCAAAAATGCTTCAGGAAGCTAAGAGACTTGCAGAGAAAAGCCCCCGTTTTCTTGACATCTTCAAAGAAGCAGGCTTTGACTTCTACAAAATTGACCCCAACATTTTCGCCCCAGCAGTCGTGGCGATAAACAACATGAGAACTGGCAAGACCTTTCGTGCTGGTAGGTTGGACATTGAAGTTTTGAAAGGCTCATTTGGAATGAAATAGAAANGCTCCCAGAAAGTTGAGGACTTGCAGATGTTCCGTATAACAACGCTCCGAGCTTCANNANCNCNTCTNCCATTTACNACACTGNCAAAATTCTCAATTCNCACAATTTANTCAATCAAGCATAACTATGCTTGGCAGNTAAGNGNGNTGTNTGCAANNGCTAANAACNTACGCAAATTATAAATATCTACTNAAAACCATAATTTTCCAAAGGTGAGTTAATTTGTCAGAACCTCTGCCANCTGGAGTTGAAGGCTTAGACGAGCTAATAAGTGGAGGCCTCCCGCGAGGAAGAGTTATTCTAATATTAGGAGGACCAGGTAGTGGAAAGACAATTCTTGCATCTCAATTCTTATACAAAGGGCTCTCTCAATATAACGAAAATGGAATCTTTGTAAGTTTAGATGAAAGCAAGAATCACTACTATTCTGAAATGTTGAAATTTGGATGGGACTTCAAAAAGGCGGAAGAAGAGGGCAAGTTTTTCTTCATAGACGCCACCAGATTGTCTAGAGCGGCTATGCTCAAAGAAAGAATGCTGAAAGAAGAAACAAGCAGTTTGCGAGGAAAGCAACTGCAAATTGACAGGCTGATTGAGGAACTACAAGCTAAGATCCAAGAGATTGGTGCTAAAAGAGTTGTGCTGGATACGCTTGCATCGCTTTTCTACCGGTTCCTAGATCCAATCGAGCGAAGAACCGCAGGCGTAGATCTGATTGAATCCTTGTCGGACATAGGCGCCACTACTATCGTTACCACCGAGTTGAGTTACTTGGGTCTAGAACGAAACCTTATGGATGAAGAATTTCTCGTTCATGGAGTCATCATGATGCAAACTCTGTTTTATGGAGGAACTACGACAAGAGCAATGCAAGTTGAAAAGATGAGGGGAGCCAAAATCAACCCAAACCTTGTACCGTACACAATAGACAAAAACGGAATCGAAGTCTTTCCAGCAATGTCCGTGTTCAGAGAAAAATAGACAATCATCCCAATAGGGGTCAAGCCCCCTAATTTCGAATCATAGAATCAACATTTCTAGTCCATCTCTATATTCGTTCATAAATAGATTGCAAAGCGCACGTCTATATGGGATTTCGTTGCGTCAGCTAGGTAGTTGGAATTGAAGATACTTTTGGAGTATCTCTAGAATTCTTGAATAGTTCTCTATTGGAAAGTTGCGCATTCTTGTTCTCTGCTGTTAAGCCATATTGCAAGATTAAGGTTTGCTATGAAAGTAACGGCGTATAATCGATAGCTCTATCGTAAGTGGGTTGTAAAAACTATCCTTCTGTTTACAACGCTCTCTTAAGTGGTTACCGTATTGTTCTCTCCAAAGATTGTCATATAATTTCAGATCGTTTTTCTTTATTACCTCAGCGGCTAATTTGCCCGACCATAATGCATAAAGAATCCCTTCTCCACTTATGGGGTCAACATGCCCTGCCGCGTCTCCCACTAAAATCCAATCTTCGCCAGCGCAAGGAAGCATGAAGAAATCGGGGTCTTGTGCGGATGGAAGCATGGCAGCGAATCTTGAAATAATCTTTATGTGAGGACAGTAAGAACGAATAAACTTATCGAGAAGTTTCTTAAGCATATGCCCATACTTGAGTTCACTGCCTATGCCTATACTTGAGTGGTTATGCCGTGGAAAAATCCAGATATAGCCAGGGATTACATCCAGATATTTCACTGTCGAAAATGTTTTTTCAACTCCTGTAGCAATGTATCCGTAGGTTAATGTAAGATTCTCTTTGGGAATAGCGCCTATTATCTTGCGGCGGATTAAGCTATTAACGCCGTCAGCACCAACGAGAATTTTTGCCCGCACTAACCGCTTGTTAGTTTTAATTGTCCAGAAATTTTGTTTCCTCTGAACGCCAATAACCTTTTCTTTAATTAGTTTTGCCCCGTTTTGTGCCGCCATATTTAGAATTTCTTCATCGAAGCACCGCCTCGATATATTGAACCCTTTTTTAAACCCTGTTGCCACAATTTCTCTGTTTGTGCACGATATTATTTTGAAATCGGTAGAAATACCACCTTTTGAAAGAAACTTTTCTACGAACGGGAATTTTTCTATAACTGATGATGAAATTCCACCACCGCAAGGTTTTTCCCTTGGATGTGAATGGTCGAAAACTGTGGCATAAATTCCTTGTCCAGCGAGTTCGAATGCGCAATAAGCCCCCGCAGGCCCACCGCCGACTATCACAACTTCATCCTGTCGCATAGATATCAATACAACCTCGCAAATATAAAAAATAGTTCAAGAACATCATTAATCTTTGCATTGCCCAAATTGGGCTTCGATATGAATTATTGAAAAAATTATTAAGACCTACGAGGAAACTGAGAATTACCAGAGGTTGAGGCGATGTCAAAAAACCAAGACTTTAACTACAGTGAGTTGGACGCGGTCATAGAAGAAAGAGGTAAAAGAATCCTTGAAAGGTTTAGACAGGTAGCTGTTTCAGGCGTTAGTAATCCCGAGTTGCTTTCCATCTTGGAGGAAGTAAAGGATGGCTGGAGAGATACGTTAAGGTCGGCTTTAACTTCATTTTCCTGCGAAGCTGTTGGGGGTCGACCAGAAACCGCGGACAATGCAAGTCTCATGTTCACTCTTGCGGCAGCGGGCATCGGAATTCATGATGATATTATCGATAGGTCTTCAGAAAAACACTTCAGGGCGACAGTTCCAGGACTCCATGGTCTAGATAACGCTTTGCTTGTTGGAGACCTTCTAATAGTAAAAGCATGGACCGTGGTTCAGGAAATGATTAAGAAAAATTGTCAGCCAGAAAAAATCGCGAAAATAGTCGAAATTTATGGAAATACCTGTGTCAAGATTTGTGAAGCTGAAATCATGGAAATTTCGTGTAGACAACAACTGGACACGGATATAGAATACTACAAAAGAATCCTATGGATGGCTAATGCTGACTTGGAGGCATGCACCAAGCTTGGAGCAATTTTGGGTGATGGATCAGAGAAAGAAGTTCAGGCTTTAGCAGAAATTGGCAAACGGCTAGGGTTCATGCTCCGATTAACGGATGATGTGAAGGACTGCCTTAACATACGAGGGACCCTTCCCCACAGGATAGAGTATGAAAGTGTACCTTTGCCGCTACTTTACACAGCCAAGTCTTCAAAAGAAAAATACCTCAAAATCAAATTCATCATCGACAAATCTTCTGTTACTCCTTTAGATGTTGAGGAGCTTTTGAGGTTCTGTTTTGAAGCTGAAGCGTTCGATTACATTTGTGGCATGGCGAAACAAAATGAAAGGGAGGCGATCAACAGGCTACGTACACTTAAAAATACTGGTGCCCGGAATGTGCTGGCGTTGATTATTCGGAAGTCCTTTAGAGACGTGGCTCACCTTTGCCTTTAGTCGGTAATTTGTGTGCAGGTACGCACCAGAGATCAGCGTAGGTTATCCCTTCCTGCAGCAAAAGTTTCCATAGGTTTTCTGCAATTTCTCCTGATATGTCAGCCTTTTTGCAAGATACTAAGAAAAGTTTTTGGTCTTTATTGTTTACAGCTTTATAAATGTCTGGATAATACCTCTCGTCTAAAAGACGAGTCAACAAGAAAGCACGTTGAAGCGCAAAAACACGCCCTCGTTCCACCTTACCTAAACCTTCCATACTCTCCAATCACCCCCTTCAAGATAAATTCATATATAGTAAATCTTGTATAAAATTTAAATTTATGGGCTACTTGAGTTTCAGGTTCCTTACAGAGGACATCAAAATTTCTCCAAAGAGATTCACGGCAGTTACGTTTATTACTGCTGGCATTCTTTCGTGGTTGTTTCTTATAGTAGCTTACTTTGACGAGTTATTTATGAGCTTAACTGGTGATCCGTTTTGGGGTAATATTGGAGAGCCTTTGTTCTTTGGGTTCGCTGCTTTTTTTGCGATAATAGGGAGTATCATAAGCGAAAAAGTTGACAGACGAAAATTCTTGTGGTTATGGATAACCATGGGAATATTAACCACGGCTTCATTGGCGATATTTCAAGGGATAATTTTCACTCTATTATCTACCGTGCTCTTGGGTATATCCTTAGGGTTGGGCTTCCCGTCTTGTGCAGCGTTAATAGCAGACTGCACGGTGGTTGAGGAAAGAGCGCGAGTTGCCGGAACAATAATTCTTGAGACCTTCATCATGGTATCGCTTGCACTTATTGGTATAAGCCTTCTTAATTTTGGGTTAATAGGTGTCATTTTGTTTCTTATCGTCCTGAGAGCAACTAGTTATCTCGCATTGGGTCTTGATTTTTGTGCTAGGGAAAAAGAAAAACAGAAATCTTGGCGTTTCATTTTTTCTAATAGGGATTTTGTTTTCTATCTCTTTCCATGGATTATGTTCAATGTTGCCAGTGGTCTCGTAGCATTCGCGTTTTCGGCACTCCCTTTAACTCCAGATTACCAATGGGCTTTAACAATTGGGAGCCCCGTGCGTTTCCTAGGTACAGCTATCTTTGGCTTAGCATCAGGTGTTGTGGCTGATCGCTTCGGACGGAAGCAGCCCATAATAATTGGACTAGTATTATTGGGGGTCGGCTTTGCCTTCTTGGGGTTAGCTACTTCGCCATTGAGCGTGCTTATCTATCAGATGTTCTCAGGAATAGCTTGGGGAGGCTTAATGGCTATCTATCTTGCTGTTCTTGGCGATCTGGCAGTTGCAGGGTCTAAAGAGAAGTTCTACGCGTTAGGCACAGTCACTCCCTTGATCATTTACATGAGTTTAGCCTCGATACCAGAATTGTCCGGTGTCAGCGCTCCTGCAAACTTCATCTCTCCAATCTTAAGCATCATACTTTTTCTTTCTGTCATACCAGTCTTATACGCATCAGAAACGTTGCCTGAAAGCAAGATGCGTGAAAGGAGATTTAGAAAACATATTAGAGAAGTGGGCAAAATCGTTTCAGAATCCACAAAGGCTGACTAATCTCGACCTTGAATAAATACTTAGATTTATCAACCCGCTTATCTAGAAATAACTTTGAAAAGGAAGACAAAGAAAACCGACGCTAAGCCGATGGCATTAGAGAAAAGCAATATTAGTTCTTCACAATATTATATTAGGAACTCATATATGCTGAATGCGTGAAAAAATGACCACTGGAAAAACCTTGGCTTTCCACTCGTACAAAGGCGGGACGGGAAAAACAACTTTAATTGCAAATCTTGCCGCATTCTACGCTATGAACGGGATGAAGGTTTGCCTTCTTGATTTCGACTTGTACGCTCCCAGTTTGACCACGTATTTCCGAAAATCGGCCAGTGCGTATTTAAATAATCTCTTGAATGGGGAAGCAGAAATCTCGGATGTTCTCGTCGATTTAAGCGCTGAGCTGGGGCTGGATGGAAAACTTTTCTTAGGTTTTTCAAGTCCTGGAAAAGAGGATGTTCGCGACATAGAGATCAAACACGAAATGAAATGGCAACTCGCCGCTCTTAGAAGATTTCTATCGGCTAAAAATCAGCTATTCGAGGAATACAAAATAGACTACCTCTTTCTAGACACAAGCCCAGGGATTAGGTACTGGTCCATAAACACTCTAGCAGCAGCTGACACGCTATTTCTCATAATGAAGAACAGCGATATGGATATTGAAGGCACAAAGAAAATGGTAAGCGACATTTATGACTCGCTGGCTAAGTATGGGTCGAAGTATTTTATAATCCTTAACAAGGTTCCAGGAGCCTCCCCAATCGAGGAAGGATGTTGGGATTGTGATGAAAAAGCATGGGCGGCTGAGCTTGAA
>JGI2173J19968_10000226_pt1 | contig 20008 bp, 19 predicted proteins | sample DeeMarSWOR136_30_FD_19968 | JGI IMG/M metagenome (IMG submission 19968) | reverse complement strand
CGACAGGGGCGTAGTGCCCAACGACAGCGAGCACTTCGGAGGCGTCGGCCGACCTCCGGAGAGGATAGCGCACCTCGGGCCTGACGCGGTGGTCACCACCGGGATGGGCATGAGGGCCATCGACATGTTCCAGCAGATGGGAGTAGCTGTCCTGCAGGCTAGGAGCGAGCTGTCGAAGGAGAACATAGACCTATTCGCCGGGGGTGAGCTAGCCGAGCTCACCGAGGGCTGCCTCCACGCCCGCCACCAATGAACCGCAGGGCCTGACTTGAAGATCGCAGTGGCGAGCGGGAAGGGGGGCACCGGGAAGACCTCCGTCGCCGTCAACCTGGCTCTTTCCCTGGGTGGGGTCCAGGTCCTGGACTGCGACGTCGAGGAGCCCAACGCCCACATACTCCTGAGGCCGGAGGTCGAGGAGACGATCCCCGTTGAGCTCCTTGTCCCCAAGATAATCGAGGATAGATGCGACTACTGCGGAGAGTGCGCGAGGTTCTGCCAGTACAACGCCTTATTTGTGGTTGGGGAGACCGCGATGNTCTTCCCCGAACTCTGCCACAGCTGCGGCGGCTGCAGCATCGTCTGCCCCAGGGACGCAATAGTAGAGGAGCCGAGGCAGATAGGCAGGGTCTTGAAGGGGTCGGCAGGCGACATAGACCTGGTCTACGGTGAGATCAACGTCGGGGAGCCGCTGTCCGTCCCCGTTATATCGGCCGTCAAGAAGCACATTAGGGAAGGCTCTACAGTCATCCTGGATGCACCCCCGGGTACCGCCTGCCCCGTCGTCGAGACGGTCCACGGTACCGACTTCTGCCTCTTGGTCACCGAGCCGACACCCTTCGGCCTCCACGATCTTCAGATCGCCGTCGAGGTCGTTCGGGAGCTCGGGGTGCCCATGGGTGTAGTAGTCAACTTCGCTGGTATCGGGGATAGAGGCGTCTACGACTTCTGCGAGAAACGGGATATCCCGATAATGATGGAGATCCCCTTCGACCGCAGGATAGCGGAGCTTTATTCGAGGGGGACGCCGTTCGTGGCCGCCATGCCTGAGTGGAAGAAGAGGTTCATGGACCTGGTCGAGTGGATAGGAGGGGAGGTTAGCAAATGAAGAAGATGACGATCCTCAGCGGGAAGGGCGGCACTGGGAAGACGACCGTGACAGCCTCCTTCGCGGCCCTCTCGGAGAACGCCGTCTTCGCCGACTGCGACGTCGACGCCTCGAACCTGCACCTTCTCCTCAGGCCCGAGGTCAAGGAGACCATCGAGTTCAGGGGCTTGAACCTCGCCGTCATAGACCCCGATAGGTGCACCCGGTGCGGCCTGTGCGAGGAAAAGTGCCGGTTCAACGCCATCCACGGCTTCGAGGTAGATCCCATCCACTGCGAGGGCTGTGGCGTGTGCGTCGAGGTCTGCCCCGTCGGAGCGATCGACTTCGTAGAGAGGGTCTGCGGCCACGCCTATGTCTCAGAGACAAGGTACGGCCCCATGAGCCACGCAAGGCTGAAGCCGGGCATGGAGAACTCTGGGAAGCTCGTAACACTTGTGAGGCAGAACGCAAAGAGGCTCGCCGAGGATGGAGGACATGATATGGTCCTCGTCGACGGCCCACCAGGCATCGGCTGCCCTGTCATAGCGTCCCTCGCCGACACAGACAAGGGCTTAGTGGTCGTCGAGCCCACCCTCTCGGGCATTCACGATCTGAAACGGGCCCTTGGACTCCTCGATCACTTCAAGATAGAACCCGTTATCTGCGTCAACAAACACGACCTGAACTCCGAAAACACGACAGCCATAGAGGAATTCTGTGTTCGAGAAGGCGTTGAAGTGGTCGGACGCATACCCTTTGACCCAAACGTCACTAGGGCCATGGTGGCTGGTCTTCCAGTGGTTGAGTATGAGCCAAGTTCTCCCTCATCAAAAGCGATCAGAGAAACGTGGAGCCAAATTAAACGGCATCTTAGGATGAATGAATGATTGTCTATGCTTCATTTCCATAAACGGTTGGAAGATAAATGAAAACTCTGTTATGGATCGTTTTCTGTACATTCTTTATCAGCCTCATAGCTTGGGTGGGGTCTTTGACCCTATTTGTCAGGGAGGAGCTGATGGACAAGATCCTGCTGGTCCTGGTGGCCTTATCGGCTGGAGGGCTGATGGGCGGAGCCTTCCTCCACCTGCTACCTGAAGCCATCTCTGAGGTCGGCAGTACGTCGTCAGCTACCTTCACCGTTTTCTCGTACCTTCTACTCGGCTTCTGCACATTCTTCATCCTCGAGCAGTTCATTAAGTGGTGCCACGATCATTACGGGATACACGAGAGAACGCCGGTTACTTACCTTGTCATATTCTCAGATCTGATCCACAACTTCATAGACGGATTGGTCATAGCCGGCTCCTTCATTATAGGCTTCGATGTGGGGGTCGTAACTACCGTCGCCATAGCGCGCGCGCAGCGTTGCACGAGATCCCCCAGGAGATAGGAGACTTCGGGGTCCTCGTATACGGCGGCTTTGATAAGAAGAGGGCTTTGATATGGAACTATGCCTCTGCTGTGACAGTCATCGTCGGCGGAGTAGCCGGATACTACCTCTCCAATCTCGTGATGGGCGCGGCCGTTCTTCTTTTACCCTTTGCGGCGGGCAACTTCATCTATATAGCCGCCTCTGACCTGATTCCTGAAATAAAACATGGTGAAAGGATAGGTAGGAATCTGGTGCACTTCTTTACATTCATAACAGGTATTTTATTCATGTTTGGAATAAAATTACTATAAAATAATTCACAATCATCATGAAAAAACTCAACAGATGACGCACGATATAAATATAGATAAAAATTAAATAGTAGAATAATTATCGCTCCTACTCTCATCTTCAGGTTTATTCTAGCTGGGTGCGTCCATCAGGGAATCGTAAATGCCTTTGGAGAAACGAAAGAACAAGTTGAAGAAAAACGTCTCTCGCAATGGGCACTCCATATTGCTACCAAATCGGAAAGTGATATCGATCAGATGCATCTGAGATGAAAGAACGGCGAGTACGGAAGGCGGATCCCTGTTAAAGGAACGGCGAAGCAGCGAGGAAATAGTTCAACGAGTCCTTGTGATCAGACATCGAAGTTGGAACCATTATAGAGTAACTTGGCTTAAACCACATCTTCTGTTTTAATTTGGAAATTCCTGAACAACAAATGAGCGAATCTGTTTAAATACTCTTCAGCGTCTCCTATATTAAAGAGAGGATAGGATTTGAGCGGAAGGGGACGTGGAAGGGGAAGAGGTGGTGGAAGGCAGGGCATCGGAGGGCCAAGCGATTGCGTCTGTCCCAACTGTGGAACTAGGGTTCCCCACGCTAGAGGCGTCCCATGTTTAAACACCGTATGCCCAAAATGCGGTGCAAAAATGCTACCAGCCAACTAGGTTTTTCCGGTCTATGCTTTGCCGAATTCATTTTTTTTTAAAAGTTTAAAGTAAAATATAGTGAAGCGTTTTTATTGTTTTAATCGTATTTAATGGTTTTCAGATGCCCTTGTTCGTCTTAGACATCCACTATCAGTGGCGTCTTGTGGAGAGGCTTTGGATAAAGAACATTTGGCAAGTGTGATAGTCATTGAATGCTAATTTTAACATTATAGCGTCCGGTATAAACCGGGTCCAGTGAATGGCGAGTAAAAAAAACATTTCACGTAAGAATTTATTTAAAATCGATAATGAGACATCTATTCGACTCTCTCCAATCCGTCTTTCCTGGTTTTAATGTAGACTTTCCTTACACCCTCCTGTATGGCTATCTCAGCAAGCTCCATCATCTTCCTCCTTGAGGGGGGCTCTAACGCCTTGATCTCGGGGCTCAAGACTTCTCCCGTGTTGTCAAACTGCTGTAGGTAATAGACATCGCAGTGGTTTGTTATTTGCGAGGCTATCCTCCTCACGAACTCGTCTCCATCGGATATCGTAGGCGCAATGGTAGTCCTAGCCTCTATCGTCACGCCACGCTCCTCGCACATGTCAATTGTCCTCTTTATTCCTTCAACGACTGTTTTTTCGTCCACTCTGAGTCCGGCCACCCTCTTATAATCCTCTGGAATCATAGGAGCCTTAACGTCGAGGGCGACCCTGTCCACCAGGTCGGCCTTAAGGAGAGGCTCCATGCTGCTCGGTATGCTGCCGTTGGTGTCGATCATTAGTTTCAGGCCGAAGCCTTTGACAAGCTCTCCGGCCTCCATGAGCGCCTTGGGTTGGAGAAGAGGCTCGCCCCCTGTGAAAACGACTGCATCCAAGAGCTGTCTTCCGATCCGTATTCGTTCACCAATAAGCTCTATATCCACCTCCTCCCCCGATTCGAGGGGGATAAGGCCCGAGTTCTGGCAGTAGGGACACCGGAAGTTACAACCTGAAAAGAATATTACGAGGGAGACGTTCCCGTACCAGTCGACGGTTGACATGTCTACTATTCCGCCGATCCTCAATCATGGAGCCCCCTCGCCATGAAGATCGAAGTCCTCATCACTCGATGAAAATCAGGTTGGTTCAGGTCTTCTGATCTATGCATTCGCCACACGAGTTCGATCGCCATAGATTAGTCCCACACACTCTAGAGGCAGTCTTATCTATATTTACTCTGTACATGTAACATTTGAAGTAAAATGGCTACGCTGAGGACGCAAAACACAAAAATAAAGGCGTTGTCTATTTCCTGTAAGGATTGAACATGCCGATATTTGTTCTTCTCTCAACATTAACAGGCGAATGCAAGGAGAGGTTGAGGAACGAGCCGGAGATTCTCTTGGATATCTGTAATAAGATTATGGATTGTCACACAGATACCCTACCTCAATTAGCGACATTGGGACCGTATAACTTTGTCAATATCGTGGAGGTGGAGAGTGAGGAAGCCATCTACAGGATATCTGCGGAACTCAACTCGCAGGGAACCATAAAGACCACAGTTATGCCCGCCCTTCCTCTAAAGGAGTATTTATCTAAGATGAAAAAGACAGCGAGGATAAACTAATTTCATTCCCCATAGTAATATGGCTTCTCGATGTATCCATAAGCCTCGATAGCAGCTACGATAGCGCTTCCCACGGCGGTCCCGCACTGCCTACAGGGGGTTGTAGCCACATCGCCAGCAGCGAAAACTCCATCTATGTTCGTTCTCTGGCGGCTGTCCACGACTATGTACCCTCGCTCATCGAGTTCCAACCCAGCTTTCTTGGCAAGCTCGCTGTTCGGTATGCTCCCGATCTGCACGAAGGCACCATCGACGGTGGTCTCAATACACTTGCCAGTCTCGTTGTTGAACAATTCGACGCTCACGAGCCGTTCGTCGCCCTTGAACTTCTTTACTTCTGTGTTGTAAAGTATTTCCACCCCCTTTCCTATCAGCTTCTTAACAAGGGCGTTCTCTGCCCTAAGGGTTGAACTTCGATGGACAAGCTTTACGCTCGAAGCAATATTTGAGAGGTAAAAAGCGTCGATGGCTGCGGCGTTCCCGCCCCCGACGACCAGCACTGTCTTGTCCTTGAAAAGAGGACCATCACACAGAGCACAATAACTGATCCCTCTGCCCCGCAACCTATCCTCGCATGGCATCCCCAACTGTCTACGAAGGCATCCGGTCGCTATGATGATTGCCGAACAGGCGTATTCACCATTATCCGTTATAACACGCTTCTTTTCCTGGTTCAGGTAAAGATCTTTGACCCGCTCCATGATACGGATCTCGGCGCCTGATTTCTCACACTGATCCTTCAACCTCTCAGCGAGTTCAGAGCCACTGATCCCTTCTGGGAAGCCAGGGTAGTTCTCGACGACCGCGGCTTCTGCGATGCAACCTCCAGTCATCATCATCTCGAAGACTATCGTCTTGAGGCCGCTTCTGGCTCCATATATCCCAGCAGTTAAGCCAGCCGGGCCGCCTCCGATGACAATGAGGTCCCAGCTTTCATTGCTTGAGTGCATCTGAACTGGAGCGAGTGGGGTTGACTTCTGGGCCCGAAGAAGTCCACCATCGGTCTTTGACCATTCCATGAAATGCGCCTGTAATGACTTATGAACTTCATAGCTATATAGTTTCATCCCGACCAATGTATACAGCTTAGAAAACATGATTGGGCAGAAAACGGTTGAGACCCTTATCTAATACCCTGGTCGACGCGTGAAAAGGGTAGTCCTGAACCTAATAGATAGGAAAACCTCTCATAATTATTCGACAAATGACATTTTATCTCACCTTTTATTCATTAAACACAAAGATCTGATATCTAGACCATTATTTACTTATGGGCAATAGAACATAAATTATATTACACATTTGGTGAGATGCAAATGGCCGGATTAGAACTGATAAAGATGAAGCTAAATTTGTCAATATCTTTGAGAGATATTTTTCTAGGTGAAAACACGGCCATACTAGCGGATATTCTGTCGCTTGCCGCTGATAGGGGCAGAATTTATTACGATGAGATTGAAATGAGAGAAGACTTGAAAGAGGATCTTTTACTTAAATTAGAGAAGGAAAGGATCTTAATCCCCTTCGAGACGTCTAAAACGATGGCTTGGGAGGACAGGTTGTTAACTTTCAAATCAGGGGAATTGTACGAGATGCCCCATGTAATAAGACATCTAATCAGAATTGCGATGGAAACAGGAGAATGGAATCCGAGTTGTGCCGTAAAAATGTGTCTGGAAGAGATCGGTGAAGCTGAACCAGAAAAGATTACAGCTTTATTCGAAAAAATTATAGAAAAAATTGAAACTAATATTTTAACGCCGGAGATCCTCTTGAAGAAGGCCGAGGAACTCGATCTAGAGCCCAAGATAGGACTGATCATAGCCGAATTGAAGAACGGAGGCATAATCAGCCCATGTTTGAGAAGACCCTCAAGCCTACGATACGAGATCAACCCATCTTTGATGAAAGGAAAACATCTTTACGCTTGAGAAGTTGTATCTTGGAATGTATAAAATCCACCGAAGGCATATAGATACCCGAGTCTATTCACACCTAATTGTTTAAAAATTCGTGAAATATGCGCGCAAAAGATAAGAAAAAATTTCTGAACTTCTGCTTTAAAACAACCATTTCATGAGATGGTACCAGACTATTTAGTGCGGTTATCGCTTGAGAAGATGCAGCTAAAGTATAGAAAATGTCATTTTTTTATTCTCAAATTATGGCACGATGACAGGGATATCATATTTTTATATTTTTGCTGGTATTTAGTACTGAGATGGGAATCGAAGAAGACAAAGAGCTTGAAAGCATTAAAAGGCGTAAACTTGAAGAGCTGATGGGGAAGATCGCTGATAAAGCTCAAGGAAAAAAGCCGATTTTGAGCGACTCGGGTAAACCATGTGACTTGACCGATACGACCTTCACAAAGTTTGTGAAGGACAACCCCATGGCCGTGGTCGACGTCTGGGCTCCCTGGTGCGGTCCATGCCGCTTCGTCTCTCCCGTTGTGGAGGATATCGCCAGGGACTACACAGGCAGGATATCCTTTGGGAAGCTGAACGTAGATCAGAATCAGAAGATAGCAGCCCAGTATGGCATTACAAGCATACCAACCCTTCTAGTCTTCAGAAACGGCCAACTCGTGGATAGGATCATCGGTGCCATGCCCCGGGAAAGGTTGGAGCCGATGATAACCCGCCATATGTAGAATTAAAAGAAAGACACATTTTTATATTAAGGATAGAGAATTCAGAAAACTCCCTTTCATTTTTGACGCTTTCCCAGAAGCTTCGATTTTAACACTCCCCTTACTCAAGAGCATGATCCGCGCGCGTGTACGAATCAGGGTATCGTGTCTTATATTGCTTGAAACGATCGATGATTTCAGTTTCACGTCTAAAATTCCTAAAAGGTCTCGCGATCAGGGCTTATTCTTAGATTTTTTAGCTGATTCAAAATACAGAAGTCAGCTTGTTCTAATAAGAAGTTGCACGAAAAAGATTTTTTAGATAGATAAAAGTCGAAGGAACATTTTTGGAGGGAGATGAAATAAGTACGATCTTCTCCCTCGAAAATGTTATTCTTTCAATGGCCGAGCCTGATTGGTTCTTTTTAGTTTACGCGAACTATAGAGGTTTATCATTCTGTTTACCGTATTGGATCAGCTTGAGAGCAAGATATGATAAATCCTTTACAGTTTATGGTCCTGAGAGGTTAGCCAAGGGAAAGCAGTTAATCGAAGGCTCTATTTTTTCATATGTTAGTCGATAGATCCAGCTCTTGTGTACGTTTTCGTATGGATCAATTTGTATTACGTTGGAGTGCTTCTTCTCTTTTTACTGAATGGCCGTTAGGGCAGAATACGACTCCACCGTAAGCTTCGGAAGGAAACTCCTTGTATTGTTTCCATTCCTTGTCACATACAGGGCATTTCATATTAACAATGGTTGGATCAAACCATTGTACGTCAGCGTCTTTCGGTAATGGTTTAGCTCTTGCCTCATGTTTTAATTTGTTGAAATCTGCTAGTTCGTGTCTATTTTGATGCCAGATATATATTCCATGTTTTACGCAGCGGAAGATATCATATGGGAAGGTCAGCTCCTTGTCGCGCCAGTAGTGATTCCTGAAGTTTCTCATGTATGACCCGCAGAGCGGGCATTTCCCCTTATACATAAATATTATATTAGATTTATTTCGGTTTAAACTTTCGCTATTATTACAACTGTGAAGTTTTCAATAGGTACATTTCTGACATTTCATCATTTCCTGCTATTTATGGTCGTATGAAAAAGGTATCCTTCGTTTTTTGGCTGATAAAGCAATCGAAACTCTAGGATCTTCGGCCCCAAGCTGTCATCCTAAATATTTTCTGAGGGTGGAATAGCCTCGAGTGTCGGACTTTAGCTGGGGGTGATAGGGCTGAATGATCTGGGGCTGGACTAGACCAGTAGGATGGCACCTACACGCCACAGCACTTGGGGAAGGAACATCACCAATGTCCACTCCATCCCTGTTCATGTGGCGATTGTTGCGGATGAAGCCATAATGAACCGAATATAGGTTTTGAGGTTCTCCTTGCTGTAGCCGGGGAAGGTATCTCTCCANGTTCGGGCGGGTGCTGCCATATATTTAATACCCTTCGCAAGGATAATTTCATATATATAGAGTCACCTCGGACTTGATTCCCGAAATAAAACACGGAGAAAAAAATCGGTAGGAACCTAGTATCTTTCTTCACATTTTTAGCAGATATTTTACTGATACTTGGAATAAAATTATTATGAAATAATATATATAAGATTATAATGAAAAAAATAACGGTGTACGCAATGGTTAAACTAATGTTTTACATTTGTTAGTTTATCTTAGAAAAATGTAATGCATATAAATAATATAATTTATGCAAAAGGTTTTTAATTAAGATGATATTGACGAAAATGCATGTCACGTGCGGGGTGCGTCGGCTTTTATGCGGTTACCGGCGCTGGCGGATCTTTCTGACCAGGTGGTTGTGACACCCCGCCGCAATGCCATATAACCCCGCACGTGATAACATCGTACCCCTTATTATAAAATTTTTAGGCTAGGTTAAACATTTATTGTGGCGTGGTTTATACTTGTGGAAGCGGGAGTTTCATGACCGTTAAGAATGTCAGGATGGATATCAAGGAGCTGGATACGCAGCTAGCGAAGTTTAAGGGATTAAGGGTTGCGATAGGGCGTGTTATTGAAGAGGATTTAGAGGAGGCCTTAGGTCCTACACCCTTCCCCTCGATCACNGATCTCAGGGAATGGGACCGTAAACTCTTGAAGCGGTATCCGCCTTTTTATCTTCCTTTCTGCGATGTTTGCTGTCTATGCACATTTGGCAAATGTGATCTAAGTCAAGGGAAAAGAGGGGCGTGCGGTCTGGATATGGCCGCTCAACAGAGCCGCATCGTCCTTCTTGCCGCTTGCATAGGAGCCGCTACTCATAATGGGCACGCACGGCATCTCGTGCATCACCTGATTGAGAAATTTGGAGGAAACGCACCTCTCAACGTGGGCGGAGATGAGGTTGACATCGATGCCCCTGTATCCACCCTTGTAACAGGGATCAGACCCAAGACGCTCAGAGATCTTGAAGGTATATTAGATTACACCGAGGAACAGGTCACCCACCTCCTTTCTTGCTGTCATACCGGGATGGAAGGCAACAACATAGATTTTGAATCGAAGGTGTTGCACGCAGGGATGATAGACCAGGTGGGAATGGAGATTGCCGACCTGGCTCAGATTTCTGCATATAACTTTCCCAGAGCCGATCCAGAAGCCCCCCTGACCGAAATAGGGTGGGGGGTATGCGACACTTCGAAGCCCGTTATTCTCGTAATCGGTCACAACGTCCCCCCTGCAGCAGGAATCATTGATTATCTTCTCGAAAACCAGCTCTATGGGCAAGTAGAAGTTGCTGGAATATGTTGCACCGCCATAGATATGACGCGATACAACCCCGGGGCGAAGATCATCGGGCCAATATCTTGGCAGCTCAGGTTCATCAGGAGCGGGATACCCGATGTCATCGTCGTGGATGAACAGTGCATACGCACCAACCTTATCGAAGACGCACAGAAGATCGGAGCACCGTTCATCGCAGCCTCTGAAAAGAACTGTCAGGGATTAGAGGATAGGACAAATGACCCAGCAGATGAGATCGTAGATGATCTAGTAGAGGGAAGAGTCCCAGGGGTGCTGATACTCGATCCAGAAAAGGTGGGAGAGGTAACCTCAAGAGTAGCTGTAGAGATCGCCCCGAAAAGAAGGAGAAAAGGCATATTTCCAAGCATGGAGGAGATAGTCGAAGGATCCAAGCGCTGTCAGCGTTGTTTAGCGTGCCAGAGGGCATGTCCAAACAATCTCCCCATCCCAGAAGCTGTTCAAATGGCGGCTGAAGGAGATCTGAGCAAATTTGCCAGCTTGTATCAGGACTGTGTGGGATGTGCACGATGCGAAAGTGCCTGCCCAATAGACCTGCCGTTACACAGCTATATCATGAAGACCGCTGAAGGTAAAATGGCGGAAGAGAAATTCAAGATCCGGACGGGAAGAGGGGCAGTCCAGGACATCGAGATAAGGCGTGTGGGCGGACCAATAGTTCTGGGCGAGATACCGGGAGTCGTCGCATTAGTAGGATGCGCAAACTATCCCCATGGAGGAGAGGAAGTCGCTGAGATAGCTGAAGAGTTTGCTAAGAGAAACTTCATCGTTACGGCGACGGGATGCGCGGCCATGTCGATGGCGATGGTTAAGGATGAGGAGGGACTAACCCTCTACGAGAAGTATCCTGGGAGTTTCGACGCAGGTGGAGTACTGAACATAGGTTCATGCGTCTCCAACCCACACATAGCGGGAGCCGCTATCAAGATAGCTAGGATCTTCGCAAAGAGAAACCTTAGAGCCAACTACGAGGAGATAGCCGATTACATCCACAACAGGGTCGGCGCAGTAGGCGTAGCATGGGGGGCCATGTCGCAGAAGGCAGCCTCCATCGCCAGCGGGTTCTGGCGCCTCGGGATACCCGTCATAGTGGGGCCGCATGGCATCAAGTATCGTCGTATGCTCCTGGGAAGAAGAGAGCGCGAAGAGGATTGGTATGTCTACGATGCGCGCACAGGCGATAAGATCTATGTAGGACCCGTACCGGAGCATCTTTTCTACGCAGCCGAGACGAAGGAGGAAGCAATGGTACTCATAGCCAAGCTCGCCATGAGGGCTAACGACACCACGAAAGGAAGAGCGATAAAGCTCACACACTGGATAGACCTCCATCGACGACTGTACGGAACCATGCCTGAAGATATCGATCTTTATGTTAGGAGGAAAGCGGATATCCCTATCACCATGAGGGATGAAATCTTGAAGATCCTAGAGGAGAAGGGTTGGCAAGAGAGAGAGATCCCGGACCCGACTTTACTTAAGAGAATGCTGAGAACGAGGGCTGATTGATATGAGGACCACCGAATCCTGGCAAACAGCTGAAATACCCGGTCCAAAAAGGGCTTTCGTGATATCGAAGCCCAAGATCGTATCGTCTATGATTAAAAGGTCGGAAAAGCCATTGCTCGTCGTCGGCCACGAATCCCTTGAGGAAGTGTTAGAAAAGAAGCTTATAGACTACACCGTATCGATGGCTGAAGTGGGAGAGATACCCATTGTTGCTACTGCGCATATTATTGGTGAATTCAAAGAAAGAGGGTATAACACTGCAGCTTCGATGTCCCTCATAGAGATCGGTGAGAGGCTCAGGGATCCAAATTGGACGGGGCTAACTGGAGAGGGGCAGTACGACCTCATTTTGATGATGGGCTTTCCCTATTATATGAGTTGGCTAGTTTTATCAGGGCTCAAACATTTTGCGCTGCGCGGCGATAAATATTTGACGACTATCTCTCTCGATAGATACTATCAGCCTAATGCTTCATGGTCGTTGCCTAACCTTTCAAAGGAAGACTGGAAGGAAAACATGTTGAGTATTGTAAGTGAACTAGAGGGATAATGAGATGTCATTCGAAGACATACCGGTGGATGTAGGCGTTATCTACGAGGGCGAGAGGATCAGATGGCCTAATACCTATGTCGAATTGGGCGGCCCTAGGATAGAATACAAGTTTGAAATAGTCAAATCCCGGGACATGTCTGAGATCGAGGATGGAAAGGTTACAATAATCGGACCGGATATCACAGATGTTGAAGCAGGCACTTCCCTACCCTTCGGCATGTACATCGAGGTAGCTGGGAAAGAAGTGGAGGCGGATCTAGAAGGCGTAATAGAGAGGAGGCTCCACGAGTACTGCAACTTCATCCAGGGTTTCATGCACATAAACCAGCGCTATGATATCCACCTCAGGCTGAGCAAGGCTTCCGTAAAGAAAGGGATGAACAGCTACAAGTTGATAGGTAAAGTGATCATGAGGCTGTACAAGACAGACATGCCTCTGATCGAGAAGATACAGATGACTTTCATCACCGACCCTGAAAAAGTAAAGGAGATGCACGCAGAGGCAGTTGAGATCTATAATGCGAGGGACGCCCGGGCACGTGGAATGAAGGACGACGAGGCGGATGTCTTCTACGGCTGTGCCCTTTGTCAATCCTTCGCGCCGACCCATGTATGCACCATCACACCTCAGCGCTACGCGAACTGTGGCGCCATCAGCTGGTTTGACGGAAGAGCAGCAGCCCGAATCGATCCAAAGGGACCGATCTTCGCTGTGGAGAAAGACGAATGCCTGGACGAATGGAAAGGGGAATACTCCGGCGTCAACGAGATGTCTAAAGAGAAGACCCTTGGCGAAGTAAAAAGAGTCTGGCTGTATACAGCATTCGGTTATCCACATACCTCGTGCGGTTGTTTCGAGGCTATAGCCTTCTACGTACCGGAAGTAGATGGGCTGGGTATAGTTGATAGGGACTTCAAGGGAAAAACGGTCAACGGATTACCCTTCTCAACGATGGCTGACACCACTGCCGGAGGAACACAGGTAGACGGCTTCCATGGCCTCAGCATCGAGTATATGAGGAGCCCGAAGTTCCTTCAGGTGGACGGGGGATGGGACCGGATAGTATGGCTACCAAAGAAGATCAAGGATAGATTGATAGATTTCATTCCCGAAGATCTCGTAGATAAGATCCCAACCGAGGAAGCTGTGACAAACGTACAGGGGCTCAAGGCGTATTTAGAGGATCAACAGCATCCGGTAGTAGATAGATGGAAGGCCCCCCCTGAAGCAGCTCCAGAAGAAGCTGTTGAAGCAATGGAAGAAGCGCCTGAATTCTCCACTCTCGCTGCTTTTCCCAGATTATCCGCTACGGCCGGGGGATTCAAATTCACATTCGAGAATGTGAGGATCCATGCGGACAGGGTTAGAATTCAAAGAGTGGAGAAACAGGGGTGAGTTCTATTGGCAGAAGAAGAGAGAAAGAGGAACACTTTGGATAGAGGTTTACTGAAATGGCTTGAAGGTGTAAAGAATCTCGAGATAGAAGACGTTGACTTCGTCATCGATCGATTGGAATTCACATTACCCACCCAAATATTCCGTCCACCACTACTTCCCAAAGAAGTTCTCCCAACAGGAAAACCAAAAGGGATCTTAACATCGGAATTCTCCATTCCGGTGGATACCTATCGTGGCGGAGTTACGGAAGTTGTCTTGGGTGCTACAAAATCCGAAGGCGGGACAAGAAGCAGAACTATCACGGTTGGAGGGTCTAAGACCCCCGCGTTTTATGCATTCGAAGACGAGAAACCCAACCCACCGGTCATCGTGGGGGACGTATTCGACATGAAAGTCAGTCTGCCTAAACCCGTAAGGGAGCACTTCGGCGAAGTTCTAGAAGACCCCGCTGAGTGGGCGAGAGTATACGTGGAAAAATTCGATGTAGATATGATCGACCTAGAATTAATTAGCACAGATCCACTCATCAATGACACTCCTATAAGCGAATCCGCTAAGCTTGTCGAGGAAGTTCTACAGGCAGTGGATGTCCCCATAGTAATCGGGGGATCAGGATCCCCCAAGAAGGACGGGGATCTACTCTCAAAGATGGCTGAGGTGGCTGAGGGAGAGCGTGTCCTGTTAAGCTCGGCAACACCGGATCTCTACAAGCCCATAGCGGAGGCAGCGAAAAAACACGATCACAGTGTTCTCTCATGGACATCTTTAGACATAAACCAGCAGAAGGAGCTGAATAGAAATCTCTTGGAATACCTCCCGAAGGAACGAATCATCATAGATCCAACTTCGGCGGCCTTGGGATATGGGATCGAGTACGCCTTCACCATTATGGAGAGGATGCGCCTATCAGCGTTGTGGGCGGATGAGGAGCTCCAGATGCCAATGGCGGCCGCCACATCCAACTCTTGGGCTGCCAGAGAGGCATGGAGGAAAGACCACGATCTTGGCCCTAGAAATCTTAGAGGACCGCTATGGGAGACGACTTCAGCTCTCACATTCCTCCTCGCCGGAGTGGATATGTTCATAATGCTCCATCCGGCAGCCATAAGGACCGTCAAAGAAGTGGCGGGATGGTTGATGAAGGAAAACGCCGAGAAAACACAAAAAAACTGGTTAGATTTGGAGGCCGTTTGAGATGTCAAAGAAGACCAGTCCGCTTGACGTATTCAACTTACTCCCAAAAACGAACTGCGGAAAATGCGGCGAGGACACCTGTTTTGCCTTCGCGACTAAGGTCGCAGACAGGAAAGTGGACCTTGAACTCTGCACCCCCCTGTTCGAAGAAAAAAACTACAAAGAAAACCTGGGGAACCTGGAGGTCCTACTGAGGCCTGCTGTAAGGGAGATTAGGCTACGAAGCACAGGAGAGGAGGTCAGGATCGGCGGAAAAACTGTGATGTTTCGACACGAATTCAGATACGACAATCCGACGTCTATAGCGATATCTGTCAGTGACACCATGCCCGAAGATGAGATGCTACTAAAGGTTAAAAAGGCAAGTGAATGGGGTTATCGCTACATTGGAATGGATCTAAGCCTAGACTTGATCGCTGTCCGTTCCAACTCCAACGATCCTATGCAGTTCAGGGATCGCGTGAAGAAGATATCAGATAACACACAAATGCCAATGATGTTGTGCTCTTTCAGCCCTGAGGTGATAGAACAGGGGTTACTGGCTTTGGAGGGGGAGACTCCTCTTATCTACGCCGCAAATCGAGAAAACTGGAAAGAGATGTCGCAGCTATCAATAAAATACGGTTGCCCTCTAGTGGTCTCAGCGCCAAACGACTTGGATCAGTTGAGATCTTTGACGGCTTCACTCATGGAAGAGGGAATCGAAAATCTGGTCCTTGATCCAGGAACCATGCCTGATGAGGGTCTTAGAGACACAATCAACAACTTCACTATGCTGAGGAGAAGCGCTACAAGAAAAGAAGATGATCTTTCAGGCTTTCCCCTACTAGGGGCTCCCATCAGCGCGTGGTGTGAAGAAGACGAGGAACCCGAGATCAAGGCCTGGAAGGAATCTTACATAGCCTCGATGCTCATGAGCAGGTATGCCGATATACTGATCATAAATAGCATAGAAATGTGGTCCTTGTTACCAATTGTCATCTGGAGGACAAACATATACACGGATCCGGTCAAACCTGTTATGGTCGAGCCTGGGCTTAGAAAATATGGTGACCCTGGTAGAGACTCTCCGGTTCTGTATACAACCAACTTTGCTCTTACCTTTTACACGGTTCAGGAGGATTTCAAAGATCTGGACTGCTATCTACTCGTGATCGATACTGAGGGGATAAGCGTAGAGTCCGCTGTTGCTGGCGGAAAGCTAACCGCTGAAAAGGTGGCAGAAGCGATAAAGGAGACCGGCATAGAAGATATGGTGGACCACCGGAAGATAGTGTCCCCTGGGCTTGCGGCGAGAATAAGCGGTGAGACCGAGATGGAGTCAGGCTGGGATGTCATTGTTGGTCCCAAGGATTCTGCCGGCATTAAGACTCTTCTCGATAAAAAATTCTATCAATAAGATGGAGTTGGAACCTCGGATCTGAGCGGGATGGGGTATCTCAGTGTACAGGGATATGCTAGAAGGACTGAGCTAGTCAAGGGTAGATCATTACTCGAGCACTTGAGAGCCCTCGGAGTGGATATCAATGCATCGTGCGGAGGCCTAGGCCAGTGCAAGCAGTGCCTAGTTCAGGTAAACAAGTCGAGTATGCTCAGCCCCATGACGGACTCGGAACGTGAGTTCATCAGACAACTCGGGTATAGACTAGCCTGTCAGGCATATGTTGTCAGGGATGACGAGGATCTCTTCGTCACGGTTCCAGAGCGGAGGTTCACAATCCTACCCACCGGCAAAAGGAAGGAGATCGAGCTTGATCCGTGTGTAAAACGCTTGCCAATACATGGGAACACTGTCTACTGGAATAACAGGGAGCTAGGTGTCTATGAGGGTGAACTCTTAGGCCTTTCTCTGGACATTGGGACGACGACGTTATCGATGTATTGCACAGATCTCGAAACAGGAGAGGATCTCATAGTCGTCTCCCGGGAGAACCCCCAGATGAAGTACGGGAATGACGTCATCAGCAGGATAACCCACGCCAGGGATCATGGGCAGGAGCCCCTCGAGAGGGAGATCAGGAAAGCAGCGAATGAGATGATCCAAAGCATACCCGTTGAACCCAGCAAGATCTACGAGACAGTCGTCGTTGGGAACCCGACCATGAGGGATCTTTTCTTCGGTATTCCTGTTGAGGGACTGGGCGAGGCGCCGTATAATCCATTCAGAAAGACGGCCATATACAAAAACGCCGAGGAGCTCGGACTAGCGATAAATCCCAACGCCATCATCTACGGCATGCCTCTGATAAGCGGGTTTGTGGGCGCAGACTGTATTGGCGTAGTCTTAGCCACTGATCTGCATAAGGGGCCTGTCATAAGGGTGGCTATAGACATAGGGACGAATACTGAGATTGTGATCGGGAATAATGAAAAAATGATCGCAACCTCATGCGCCTCTGGACCCGCCTTCGAGGGAGTCGGTATAAAATGGGGAGTAGGCGGGGTCGGTGGCGCCATCAAGAACGTGTCGATCGACGAAGACCTCCGCGTCAGTTATAGCACGATTGGTGATCTATCCCCCATAGGGATATGTGGCTCAGGACTAATCGATCTGCTAGCTAGTATGCTTGATCGGGGGATAATAGACTGGCGTGGAAGATTCACCGATGAGAGAAACGAGTTCGTAGTGGTTGAGAGAGATAACCCCATCACTTTCACAGAGAAAGATATCGATAAGCTGAAGTTGGCGAAGGCAGCAATATCTCTTGGAATAATAACTTTAGTGAAGATGTACAACCTGACACTTGATGAAGTGAATAAACTCTACCTTGCAGGAGGATTTGGAAATTTTATCGATATTGAGAACGCTAAGAAGATAGGATTACTGCCCGACATCGAACTAGTCAGAATCGAGAAAGTTGGAAATGCTGCCTTGGAGGGAGCCAGGGAAGCTCTACTCTCAAAAAAGAGAAGAGAGGACGTTGACTACATATCGAACAACATAGAACACATCAGTCTCGAAAGCATACAAGACTTCTCATACGAATACATGAAAGAGTTGTCTTTTAAAAGATACAGCCCCGACTCTAAGCAATAGTAAGTATTGTTTCTTCTCCCTCAGTTTTCTTTATTTTTCCTTCTGATATCAGCTCATCTATGGTTCTTTCAAGGGTTCTCGGTGCATCACATACCTTCCTCTCATAGACGAAGAGGTGCGTTACATCATCGAGAGTGACTTCCCCTCTCTTCTCTATCTCCTCGAGGAGGTGATCTCCAACCGTTGGGAAACCGCACGCCTCGTATATGCTCTCAACGAGTATATCCGCAGCCTCTTGCATCAACGGCTCCAACGGGTCCATGGATGCCAGACAGTAGTTCTCGTTCTCCTCGTTCTCGTGCTCTGTGGTTATCTTTTCCTTGAAGGCCTTCATATCGTTGTATGGATAATAGGCGAGTTTCTTGGCTACGCTACGAGCCGAACCGCATGGTGTGTCCCTTATCACCTCAATTTCCTTGATTATCTTTTTATCCTCGTCAAGTTCAATGCTGAACTCGGGCTTACCAACCCTCTCACATAGGTAATTAATTAGTCCGTTATCGCTTTGCTCCATGACACAGAAGGGTCTGGGAAACTCGTGATAGATTCCCGCTGCTTCCAGGTCATCTTGAATGGTTTTTAACCCCTCTGGGATACGTTCCCTGTCGTCAAGAGGGTAAAGGACCGCTTTGGCGTTCAGCTTCTGAGCTATGGAGGGGATGATGTCCCCGAGTAAAGGGTGTATGCCAAGCACCAACAAGAGATCACAGTCCATCACGGGTAGGTCTTGGGGTACATATTCACCGGGGCTGTCCCAGATCTTCTTCAACACGTCTGGTTCTGAAGGNTGTTCCCTCTCTATCGTCTCAGGTTCGAAATCGTATAAGCATATTATCTTATCGCCAAGGCCCTGAGACGCTAAGTTGTTTATTATCTGCTCCCCAAAGGGACCGCTGTATATTATATATAATCGGAGGTTTTCTACCGTTTTAATTTTCACCTCTACCATCACTCAGCAGAGAGAGGCATTTTCTTATACCTTCAACGGCATCCTCAGCGTATTCGTCTGCACCTATACTTTTAGCATAGGCCTCATCAACGGGTCTTCCGCCCACTATGACTTTGACGCTCGACCTAAGCCCCTTTTCATTCAATAACTCGACAACTTTTTTCATGTTAATCATGGTAGATGTCAATAACGCAGACATGGCTATGATGTCTGGATGATTTTTCTCGACCCCTTCCAAGAACTCCTCGTTGCTCACATCAACTCCGAGGTCTATCACGTCGAAGCCTTTGGACTGTAACATTATAGACAAGATGCTCTTACCAATGTCATGTACGTCTCCCTGGACTGTCCCGATCAAGACCTTGCCCTTCAAAGAGCCGGTGTTCCTCTCAAAGAGGGGCCTCAGCCTGTCTATGGCCTTCTTCATGTTCGCGCCTGAGACGATGAGATCCGAAGTGAAGTAGCGTCCGCTCTCATATTTACTTCCAATCTCATCCAGCCCTTTTGATAAATTGTTGAAAATGTCGTAGGGCTGAGTGCCTTTTCTTAGTTCCCCGTCGCAGTAGTTTATTATCTTCTCTCCGTTGAAGTCAAGAAGAATATCCACAAGTTCCTTGACACTCATCCACATAGATTCCAGCCCACTTATTATAAATTTAGTGACGCACGCACGCGCGGCGGAGCTGCTCAGGCTGAACTCGTTGCCGGAGAGCTACATGCCCTCGCCCGACATCGAAGTGTTCCGGGAGAAGGTGAGGCGAAGGGCGTTCCTAGTAAGGCGGAAGAAGCTCAAGGTTAAGATCAGGGGAGTCTTCACCTACGAGGGCGTCAGGCTACCGGAGGATTACGGCCTGTACACTCGGAAGGGGAGGCAGTGGCCGGAGGGCCTGGGGATGGAGTCCATACGCTTCTACCTCAGGGTTATAGAGACGCT
>JGI2173J19968_10000223_pt1 | contig 20044 bp, 17 predicted proteins | sample DeeMarSWOR136_30_FD_19968 | JGI IMG/M metagenome (IMG submission 19968) | reverse complement strand
AATAACAAACGATCACCACTCCCAATGAAAACAGCATCCTTTTTTTGCTTCTTGATCTCTGCTAATAGCTGAAAATCCTTCCACCAGGAAACACCACCTGTTATAAATACAATGGCGTCAAAATCCTGTCTCATTATCTCCTGATAACATTCCTTGTAATCAAGACCTGAAGCAATAGCGTCGATTACACTTATTTCAAATTCCTTTGACAGAGTACCGCTCAACACCAGAAGGTCTAGCGGAACACTAAAATCTCTGACCAGCGAGATCCAACTACAATAATAATCCCGACCACATATTCTATCGAAAGGCGGATTGAGTATAAGAACCCTATTGGTCTTCATTTGATGTCACCTCCATCTGATTTCATATTTAGACTGCGCAAAATCATCCTGAACCACCACAAAACCTGTAAGAAGAATTAATCAATAGCTCTACAAACTTCTTAGGTACGATGTGTTCCAGACTCTGTATATACTCTAAATCAAACGCTCGATGAAACGAAATCCAGCAGTCATTGCAATAGCGATATTGCCCCTGTAATTTCTTTGTCCTGTCGCAATTCCATATTTCATCTAACGTGTTATCGTAGAGATTACCCAGAATGATATTTTTTTTCGAACAAAGAGGGATATCACCATTGGGAAACACAACGATTCGATTGACAATGCTCAGACACGGGAGTCTCGTTTCACCTTCTACCCAATTCTTGTAGAAATCTAAGTAATAATCCTGAAATCCGAACGTATCATTCTCGGTCAGGAAATTCTTTCTGACGATCTTCTCGCCTATATCAAATAGAAAAAAATCGTCGTAAATAGTATACGTGAACCGAACATTATACTTCTCGCAAAGCTCTTTTACATGAAAGAAATCATCAAGTGTATTCCAAGGGCTTATTGTAAAAACAACACTTATCTTTGTACTTTCGTTGAGTTCCTTAATAATTCTAACCACGCTGTCGTAATTGTCAGTACCTCTTATGTTTTTGTGGGTCGTTCTCTCACCATCCAAAGACAAATGAATATGCGGCACATTATATTCCTTGACGACCTCAATGAGTCTATCATCCAGAACACCATTCGATAGAAGAATATAGTTACGGCCGGATAGCATCCTTATGATCTCCCGAAATCGAGGGTGCAGGATAAACTCTCCGCCTTCGAGCCCGAAATTTGTAATCGAAGAGACAGAATTTGAGTTCAGAACGCCTTCCATGAGGTCCAAGGAAAGATCCATCTTGGGCCAGCTCTTCCAAATGTGACATGTTTTACAGTGAGAATTGCATCGGTTGGTGGTGTAGAACATAAAGGTTAGAATTCTCCTTTTTCTCCTCATATAACTTACAAAAACAGAATTCGTCAAGTAAAACAGATAAGTATTTTTCCTTATTACATCTCTCACGTTTCTGCTGATTTTGGAGGTCAGCATATTAATCGCCTGATACTCTAATTAGTATGAACCTCATGAAAACCATCTAAGTCCAAATAGGAAATTAGGTGATTTCATCGACTATGAAAGTACTTGAGGAAATAGACATTGAACAATGACTTAAATTTGTCATAATAGAGCTTGGAATACCTTCTTGGGTCACGGAATAGAAGCTTAAGACCTACAAACAGAGTATCAAATGAAAGCGACACGTCTTTAAGGTCGTTCTTAAGGACGGCCTCATCCAGTTTGGGTTTTATCATACTCCATAACCTGTCTCTGGGAATAGTATCACAAACATAGACTTTCTTCGGAAATGTCTTTTCATTGAGTTCCAAACTTAACCTACTCCAATCCATATCTTCAGAAACCAAACCCTTTCTCGTAGCATATTGCCAAAGTGTAGTCCCTGGCAAGGGTGTTAGTAAGCATATCTGGTACCTTATACCCGGGATCTCCGTGAAATCTAATGTTTTTTTCACTTCTTCAATAGTCTCGTCTGGTGACCCTACAATCAGCTGGGCTAAAACATTGATACCCGCTTCATGGGAGATTCTCAACGCTTTCCAATTCTGCTCAACCGTGCACCTCTTCTTTACTGTATTTTTTAGGTAATCAAGAATTCTTTGCGTACCGGATTCAATTCCAAACTCCAATTCTGTGAAATTAAGTTCCCTAAATAAATCACACAGTTCCTCATCAATAATGTTCGCCCTGCATTGTGCGTGAAATTCGATTCTTCCTAACATTCCGTTATCCCTAAGCAAATCTTTTATCTCCCTCCAACGTTTCCTGTTCACGGTTCCAAGATCATCGTCAACTTGGAAAACAGTGACATCGTATTCTTTGTGTAGGTACATGATCTCATTGAATACGTATTCTGCCGATGCAAATCTAATCTTATTCGACCAGTGCTTTGTGGTACTACAAAAAACGCAATTATAGGGACACCCTCTAGAGGTAATTATATTCCCCACAACTTTGTTCTTCCACTTGATTTTGGGTATGAAATGCTTGCTGGTGAAATAAGCCCTGGCAGGAAATGGAATCAAATCAATATCTTTGATCCTTTCGCGTGGTTTGTTGATAACAATCTGTCCCTCTTTACCATGAAAACATATGCCGTCTATTCCGATCAACTTATCTTCAGGAAAACCGCCACATTTAACAAATAGCTCAAGTAGTTGTTGAAAAGTAATCTCACCCTCGCCCAATACACCTACTACAGTAGAATGCGGTAGTTTATAGGGAAGAGCAGAGATATGATGGCCGCCAAGTATTACCGGGATATTTTTGCTTTTCAAATGATCTGAAATAGTCAGTATCTCGCTATAATCCTGCGTGATGGTCGAGATACCCACAATATCGTATTCCTCGAGTTCTTTACATATTTTCTCGATTGGTTTTATAAATGTGGATACTGCCTTGGGCGCTTCGACAATACTGAACTCAACATCGTTCCTAAATTCAGAGTATTTCTTGAACCACGATATCAAATAACCCAAGCCCAAAGCTGGGGAGCTGCTCTGAAGCGTCAGTAATGCAACCCTAATCATCATTTAGAATACCTATCTTTCAAGGACCTGTCGGATTAGTACTTTGATCAATCATTGTCGCCACTTTTTCGCTTCGGCGTCTCCTCTCTTTGAGTCTCCTTTTCAGTATCGTCCTTTGTCTCTTTGTCGGTAACCTGTTGATCTTAAGCAAACGGTTGACTTGAGGTATGCTTTTAGATGATCCATCTTCTATGTTCAAAAGAGCTTCAACAACCATCTTTTTTCCCAACTCATCTAGTTTATATTGAAGGCTGTCCAATGAATCTTCCGGCACGATTTCGATTTCCTTTTGCAGAATCACGTCTCCTGTGTCTAGCTTTTCATCAATAAAATGTATTGTCACTCCAATTGTCTTTTCACCGTTGAAAAGCTCCCAAAAAGCTGGAGGGCCGCCCCTATATTCCGGCACTTTACCTTGGTGTAGATTAATGGTGCCTTGCTTTGGAATCTTAAAAACCTTCGGTTTCAAAATACCTGTTCCCACGACAACGCCAATATCTGGTTCCATTTTCCTTATCAGACTAACAGTTTCTTGATCGTGCATATTCTGCACGACATGCAGGTCAAAATCATATATTGTCCTTAGATCTTCAAATGTAGCATACCTGTCCGAACATCCGATACCAAACGAATGCAGTGTCTTATTCCATACAAGCAAAATCACTTGATGCATGACGCCCCAAAATCCATAAGACTTAGTCTGCCTCAGGAATCTCTTCTTAAGGAATGAAACCGATTTACCCCTCAGCGTCTCCTCGGCAATCACACCCTTTACATTCAGCTTCTGCTCCTTGAGTATTTCACTCAATACTTTGACGGCAACCGGTCTATTGGTTCTGGTCAAAAATACAATATCCATCTTGGCTCAACGGCGTATAACAAGCAGCTCGTTCATCCTCGGAAAATGTGAAGAAAATCAAAGTAACCCTCTAGATACTTTCTGAAAACAAAAAAGGTCCAGTAATCATTAATTCCCTGCCTCTTTAGATCATAAATAGTAGATTCTACAGAATTGGCCCCACCGTAGGCAGAGCAACAGCAAATATAGCCAGCATCCCTTATCTCTTCTATAATGGGTTGCGAAACATTTACCCTTCTTCCGAACGGATACGAGAAGAACTTCACTTCCTCGTTGATTTCTTTTGTTATCTTCTCTTTGGAACTTCTAATCTCAAATCTTGCTGAGCTGAGAGAAATTTCCCCTAAATCACTGTGATTAACCGTGTGAGCGCCGATGTCGTACCCAAGTTCCTTTATTTTCCGCAAATCGTCCCACGTCATCTTTGGGCACTCCAGGTCTAAGTCATCATCCCACCTGAAGCTTTTATCAGTTCCGATAAAATCACTGGTAACAAAAAAACATGCAGGCAAGTCATACTTTCGAAGAATTGGCAGTGCATTCTCGAAATTGTCCTTATAACCGTCATCAAACGTGATAACAACAATGTCCTCTGGTATCTCTTTTACAGCAAAGTAATCTGTTAATTCCCCGAGACTTACCACCCTGCAATTTTTCTTCAGGTATGAAATCTGCCTGTCGAATTTTTCTATGCTCACTGTCAAATACCTGGATGAATTGTTGACCTTGTGATAAAGCAGTATTCTTGCGGAATGGCCTCTTCTCCTTCGGACATACTTCTTTATGATATAATATATTCCTGTATATTGAAGCAGAAAAGCGAATATTGTCATAACAGCCACAACGCCATATTCTTTCATATGCATCCACAATCTTCTCATTTTGATATATTTTTTACTAACTCGACGAAGCGCTCTGCTGCGAATCTCGCGTCATAATTATATCTCGCCATCTTATAATTCAATTCACCCATAACCCTCGCATAATCCTTTTCTGAAAGTAGCTTTTTTATCGCCTTTGCCAGTCCATCGACATCCCCCTCAGGAACCATCAGGCAATTTATGCCGTGTTTAATTTTCTCATATCGCGCGGGAAAGTCCACCGAGATTATCGGCAATCCACAGGCCATCGATTCAATAATAGTGTTAGGTGCAGGGTCATATCCCTCAGAAAATATTATCGACATATCAGCAGCACGGTAATACTCGGGTTTCTGTCGTTCCGAAACATCATTAATAATCCTAATATGACTATCTAATCTGCTATTGAAGATGCGCTTCGCCAATTCTTTCTGGTACCCTGGCGAATCAACGACCCCGACTATGAGAAAAATCGAATTTGGGAAATCCCTTATGACACTCGGAGCAGCCTCAATAATGTTATGAACCCCTTTATGAGGATGTAGCCTTCCCAGAAAAAGAATGACATTCTTGCCATCGAGCTTGTACTTAGCTCTTATTCCACCGGCGTCAACCTGGGTATTGAATCTGCTAAGATCAACACCATTATGAATTAACGCCAGTTTGTCTTGTTTGATCTTAAAGTGTTCTGCAATTTTCATAACATCGTCTTTAGCTACACCCAATATCTTATCACATTTTCTAAAAGTGTGCTTGGCAGCTGGGATACTCAAGAACCGCATTGCCATCTTGTTCAGCAAATCCCTCGCACTCATGGAAAGATTCTTCGCATACATCCCAATCACCCCTTGAGAGATGTAAACTATTGGCAAATGTTTGCGTTTTGCTACAAAGCTCTCGAAAACAATAGGTGTCTGAGCATTGATAACATCAAACTCATACCTTTCCACAAGCTTTATGAACAACACCAACCGATGCAGGCTCAAGCTCATCGATTGACGAGTGCCGCCGATGTGAGAATAAGAATGATACCTATGTACATCAACACCATCTAATTTCTGGTGTTTTTCGTCCCCCTTTCTACCGCGACAAATCACATGAACTTCATGCCCTAAAGACGCCAAAGCTCTTGATAGAAAAAAAGGACCGTATTGTCCACCGCACCTCAGTGGTTCTTCCAACGACATAGGATAGGGATATCCTGAAAATATCGCAATCCTCATTGACTAGTTCTCACGTAACATTTCTTCACATACCCTCTGATATTCACTAATTCTTGATGCCCAACACCATTTCTCAAGGATATCCTGACGGGCTCTCACACCTATGCGGTCAAGTAATGAGTCATTTTTCAATACCTTATCAGCGCAGTGCGTTATCTTCCTGATATCGCCAACGCCCGCAATAAACCCATTATACCCGTTCTTTATGACTTTTCCCATTGCACCGGCGCTGGTGGTTATCACACACTTTCCACAAGCCATTGCTTCCAGAACAACTTGGGATACGCCTCCGATTTTGGTGAAGGGGTATATGCATAAATCTGCAAACCTTAATACGGCCGGTATCAATTCATGTTTAACCGAACCAGCAAATATCACTTTATTCCGTATGCTTTTTGCCTTTTCTTCAAGTTCTTTTTTAAGATGCCCGTCGCCAATAATTAATCCGATTACTCCGCTCGCAAGATTGTCTACGACCTCAAGAAAATCAAATGGGCCGTTTGCATTTACCAAACGCCCACAAAACATAACTATTTTCCGGCCTTTGGGAATTGAAACATTTTTCCCGCTGAAATATTCCTCGATTGCTCTTGTATTAACGTCTGGCCGGAATAATGTCTCGTCGACCCCAATGTAAATGACTCTTATCTTTTCGAAAGGAATGCCATGAGATACCAACTCTGACGCTATATCTTCACCATTAACGATTATCTTATCTGCTATTGATAGAGCTATTTTAGCACCAATCGTGTAAACGAGCCCCTTATATCTGTGATATTTGTCTTCTCCTTTACCACTAAATTCTTCGTTTCTGAATATATTTCCGCCAAAGTATATGAGCATACGCTTCTTTTTCATTTTCTTTATAATACTTCCCAGTATTCCAGAAGCATACAAATCTGTGTGTATTATGCTACACCTGCCGATCTGTTCCATTCTCAACAATCCCTTGAGTGTCTTATTGATTTCTCTTGCAATCGAATGAAGGTTAAACTGTCCGTAATTCTCAGGGAAGAATTGTGTTATACATATGGGTTGAACCGGGTAGGAGAAATCACCATAATCGACCCGAGCATCGCCCAACAGAGGGAAAACCCTTACCGTATTTCCGGCTTTGTGCAAAAATCTAGCCATTTCCTGGTTTTGGATTGACATACCCCCGATCTTAGGGTAGAAATTGTCGAGAATTAACGATAATTCCATACCGAATGTTCTACACAACCTGTTAGGTAAGTAGCCACCTACTTGATTGCCCTATCGATGACTTCCTTAAATTTCTTAGCAGTCTCACTCCAATCATATTTTCTTGCGGTCAAAACCGCATTCGCACCCACAGTCTCCAAGTCAGCACTTCGCAAAACTTCCTCGATCTTATTAGATAGTTCTAGTGGGTCTCTTTCCTTAATAAGCCATCCGTTATACCCTTCCACAATCACATCAGGGATCCCACTGACTCGAGATGCAATGACAGGTCTTCCTGATGCCAGTGCTTCCTGAATAACTACAGGCATTCCCTCTGTCTCTCCCCTTGCGTCCACTATAGAAGGGACAATCACAACATCTGACAAACCGTAGTATTCAGGTAATTTATCATTATCAACCCATCCAAGAAATTTCACGTACTGACTGACACCAATACTGGTTGCTTGCTCTGTCAAAGCTTCCCTTAAAGGCCCTCCACCGATTACAATCAACTCAACGTCTTTGTTTTTTCTGGTTACGTATTGCATTGCTTCTGTCAAATACGTTAAACCTTTTTTGGGTACTAATTTACCTACGAACAGAAGAACATATTTTGATTTTATCCCATGTCTTTTCCTCAGTGAGGTCTTATCCTTGTTTGCGGTGAATTTCTGTGTGTTTACGCCCATTGGCAAAATAGTCGCATGCGTATCGTAACCAACCAGATCATCAATACGTGCCTTTATATATGAACTTACAGCAACAATATCGTCTGTTCTGCTCACAATGAATTTACCTATAGGCCTGCCTAATGGAAATCTCATCAAAGCAAATATTCCTGCTGCGTGGACTGTCATTAAATGGGGAACCTTAAAGAGTCTTCGGGTGACCGCACCCAGGAAGCCTTGAGGTATCATCCAATGTGTATTAATCAAATCGATGTCTCTTCTGCCTATGAGTAAGACCAATGTAATGGTTTCAGAAATCAAAAATGGCAGCACCTGCAATTTAGGGAATAATCCCCTCCGTAAATTCGCGGTCATTCCTTCGCCTTTGCTTACTTGTTCGAACCTAGATGGATAAAAATATCGGAATCTGAAGACTTCCATGTTTTCGATCGTTTCATGCACCTTGGCACCTGAAGTGTGGGGACATAAGACATAAATGTTAAAATACTTCGTTAGGCCAGCCGCCAAATCATACACAAACCTTGCCGTGACAGGGTCACCCTTCCATCGGGGGAACGTCGAGGTGAGCACCAATATATTTTTCTTTCGCTTCATTCGCTCGGCAATATCAGGCAACCTGCGGCGTTCGCGACATAACTGAGTATGTTCTTATAGGCATGCCGATCGTCTCGCACTCCGTATTGTCGAAAATCAACGGCAGTTCCTCGGGAAAAACCTCACAGCGCGTGTTCAATCAATTCAATCTTATCCCAGTCACTATTGCCTAATCCGTACTTCTTATCAGCAACAAAAACGTGCTTGGCAGGCGGGTTAATAGGCCACTCCCTGCCCCTGAATTCGTTCCGCTTATCCTGAAGCATCCTCAGACAGACTGTGTCCACAGCCACTGGATCAGTACTCATTAATAACGCATTGTTATGCCAGAGATACCTGGGGTCAACTTGAGGCCCACCGTGGAAGAGAGGTCGCAGAGCATCCACCACGACCAAACGACATTTATCTCTTATGACGGGAATCGCATTGATCGAGCAAACTTCGGCGCAGCTGTCCTTGTGAATAGGAAAGGAAACATACAAATCTTCTGCATTGATATTACTGACAGCACCCACCCAATTCTTTAACGCAATACCAATCCCTGCCAGCCAATGTACCCTGGTTCCCGGCACATTAATCAAAGCCGTGCAGTGGTCAGTGATTATTCTGCTAATATTGTTTCTGTATCCAAAACGTGGGGCCTTTTTCTCTGAAAATATATAGGAAAATATCTTGGTAATGAGTTTGTTACCAGCACCTACATCACGTCGCTTTTTTTCAAGGGCTTCCAACCCTTCATATCCGATACTTGCTTTATTCCTATCCCAGATTATTATCCTATGATCTTTGACGCCAATTGAGTGTAAGTTCTTTACAATGGCCTTCACGACTTCCACGTGCGTTGCCATCCGCGACATATTCGTTTTGATGCCCACCGTATCAGAAGGTTTGATGTAATTTTTCCATGCCACAATCGGATCATTCTCGCCACTCATACTTGAGATGGCCCTATGTAGCATTTTATCGACAATGGCCTGATCTGGGGTATGTCTATCATCCAGGACATTTCCGTGTCTTACTAGAACGACTCTACTCCTGCCTACCATAGTGTTCGTTCTGATCGAAGGAACAAGTTCAGGAGACGCTCGCTCGCAGCCGACCGTATCGAGCCCTACAGATAAGCCTGCTATTGCGAAAGCCGTTCCTTTGATGAAATCTCTTCTTGTGACTAGCTTATTCAGTATGCCAGGCTTTTTCAGTTGATCCTTCTTTATAGCCCACCGCCTTCAGTTTGCCAAATTGCTGCCTTGTACTTCAAGAGTTCACAATTTTTCGGTCTGTAAATCCAACAACTCCTTACACGAATTTTCGTTTCCCGCTTCAAAAACAACAATTACGTAACTTTTACACAACCTGATGCACGTGTGTTTTGCCTCTTCCACTTCTTCTATATGATCAGAAATATTAAATCGCTCAGATTTCTCGATCGATGTGTCGCGAAAATAGTCTTCGTTAAAGGCAAAAAAGGCGTCTTTAGCTTGTTCGGGAGTAGGATACTGGATTAGAACCACCCGCATTATCTGATCAGTTGTTTGATATTCATAAGTCACAGCTTCGGTTTCATTCCCCAGCTTGAGAATATTCTCGTCGGATACATAATAGAAGTTGTTCAAACAGACGTTCTTGTGAAAATAATGCAAACTGCCTGGAACAATGTTATCCTTCGGCACCCGTGATAGAATAAGTGGCCTAATACTTTCGTTCTGTATTTTATCGGATATCTTCCCACCTAAAACCAGGAGCTCATCGCGCATATTGTCACTATCATCACTGGCGAAAATTCTGATAAAAAAACGGCCTTTCCAAAATCTGAGCAGGCCGTTTCCGTAGGTTGCATCTTGGCCTATTCCAACACTCTCTCCGTAAGTGTCAAAAGAGTATACACCATAAGCATTCTCAGATTTGTCCATCTCATATATCTCTACAGTCAGAGTTGAGCCAAGCTCATTACGAAATTGCTTTACACATGCCTCTTTGAAGTTGTAAGCAAAATACAACTCAGCACCGCCGTTGATATAATCAATCAAATCCCCTCCAGAATAAACTTGCAATGGAGCAAGCTCTAAAAACCCATCAATTTTCTTGATGTTTGAGATCAAATCAATAGATTTAGCAGCCGTTATTTCTCCGTTTGCGCTCAATAAGTTGAAAACGACATAGATAAACAGAAACCCGAAGGCAGAAAATTCCTCCTGCCGTGTAACTATGGTCAATCTATTCCCCTTTTTGTGACGTCAACGGCTCAGAGGAATAGTCACCATTTCCGAGCAATGTCGAATAAATAGTCATTTGAATTTTGACAATATTTCACCTACGTAACAGTCAATATTGGTCAACCAGATATGGAGCGTAACAAATTACGTCCTTAGGTGTCGTCGTAATTAGGTCTACAAATGAAAAATGGTCACGTCGTTTATCCTTGCTTTCTGTGATACTGTATAAGTTTCTCTATCAGCTTCCTGTTATCCGAAATCAAATCGGCAATGATCCCTAACATAAAAAGAATGAATGAAATAATTATCAAAACTGCGGCGAATATTAGCGATTGAACATGCCCTGTCGCCTTACCGGGTTCAAAAATAAAGAAATAAACAAATCGGGCGCCTATGAGTAAACCCGGCAATAGAAATAATAGACCGAAATAAGTGAATACTTTTAGTGCCTTATACATTGCATAAGATCTGATAATCGTCCTCAATTGACTTGATACAAAGTGCGTGGTTCCTCTGTGCAGCTTTGATTTTCTCAACGTTTCATTGGTGTTTATGGGAACAGATTGTATTTTGAATTTATCATTACCCAATTGAATTAGATTTTCAACCGTGTACGAAAATTCTGTCAGAATGTTTATGTGCATCGCCGCTTCCCTAGAATAGGCCCTGAAACCACTAACCGTATCAATGATTCTCGCATTAGACAATCTCCGGACCAATGTGCTGCCTATTTTCTGCAACATTTTTTTGATCGGAGAAAAGCTCGCTATCTTATCTGTCTGCCTATCTCCCACAATTATATCTGCCTCACCTTCCAATATTGGCTTAACGAGTTTAGGAATATCGTTTCCACTATACTGATTATCTGCATCCGTATTAACAATAATATCCGCACTAAGCTCCAAACACTTTTCTATTCCTGCAGCAAAAGCGCGTGCTAAGCCACGGTTGTGTTTGAAAGATAAAATGTGAGTGACCGCATTCTTGCGGGCGACTTCGACGGTCTTGTCTGAGCTACCGTCGTCGATTACCAATGTCTCAATGGTATCGATGCCTTCTATCTCTTTGGGCAAAGCCCTTAGAGTTATTGGCAGCAACTCCTCTTCATTATAACAAGGTATTTGAATTATTAGCTTCATTTCATCTTTAGTTACTTTTCAACTGACAATTCTGCAATGAACCTACCATACCAATGCACTTACAATAGCAACAAGTCAGATGTGTGAATTATGCTATTTGCTCTACCTTTTTATCCACCTTTTTGTAGCTACGCGAACACTTAGAACACCTCGCGCCGCCGTTCCTAAACTTCAGCTTATTTCCACACTCACACATCCACCCTATGATCTCAGCGGGAACACCCACAACTACGGCGTAGTCAGGTACATCTTCACGAACTACTGCTCCGGCGCCGATAAACGCCCAACGCCCAATCGTAATGCCGCAGATGATGGTTGCATTTGCACCGATTGACGCACCCTCCCTAACAAGAATTGGTAACCATTTACCATATTTTGGATAAAGTCTCTTCGGATACTTGGCGCGTGGATTGAGGTCGTTGGTGAATACTGCTGAAGGACCGACGAAAACATGGGTTTCGAGCGTTATTAAGTCCCAAACATCAATGTTTGATTCAAGCTTCACTCCGTTTCCAACGCGCGCCCTCGAATCCACAAAGCAATTATGGCCAATAACGCAGTTCTCGCCGATTTGCGCTCCCGGCTGTATCTGAGAATTATTCCAAATTTTGGTACCTTTTCCGATCTTCGCATTCTCAGCAACAATCGCGGTTGAATGTATGAACACACCTTCTCTTTTGACCTTGCCGCTCTTGTGCTTGTCAAAGGTCACTTTAAGGCCAGCATTATTCAGCGAATTTTGCGCAGAATAAAGTATGCTTAGGACATTCAAGCCCTCGTAGCCATCGGTGTAGGGAGTCCAACCATTCTCTACACACTCGATGAAATGCTTGCATTCCTGGCGTAGGGGTTCCTCCATATTTACCGGCACTACCTGTGCATCTGCCTTTCGCGCAATGGGTGCACGATTCTGCCACTCGATTTTATGCGGGTACAGAAACAGCTTTTCGGCGGTCAAATCGTCAAATACAGCCATTTTCTGGTCCCCGACAACCACGAGTTTTTGTTCTTTGTAAGGATGAAGCCATGACACAAATATGTGACACTGCACGCCGCTAGGGAAATCCATTGTGGTTAGAGTCACATCTGCAATGTCTCTCTGAACATAGTTGCCGCCTATAGCTGAAAGTGAGTTCGGCTGTTCGTTTAGAAGATATAGAATCACTGATATATCATGGGGCGCGAAACTCCACAGGATGTTCTCTTTATCCCGTATCTTGCCAATATTCAGTCGATTAGAATATACATATTGTATCTTGCCGAGTTCACCGGTATCAATCAATTCCTTAAGCTTGTTCACCGCTGGATGATAACGCAGAACGTGTCCAACCATCAATACACACTGATTCTTCTCCGCCAGTTTGATAAGCTCTTCAGCCTCTTCAACTTTGAGCGCAAGTGGTTTTTCCACAAACAAATGGCGATGAGCCATAAGAACGGCTTTAGCCAGTTCATAGTGGCTCTTCGCCGGAGTGGCGATTACCACAGAGTTGATCTCGGGGTCGCTCAAGACTTCCTCAAGTGAATCCGTGCAATTAATTTCAGGATATTGTGCTCTGCACGTCCGCACATTAGCTTCATCAGCGTCGCAGACAGTTCTCAATACACCTAGTTGATTGTAGTTGCGCACTAGATTTTTTCCCCAAGCACCAGCACCAATTACGCCGATACCCACTGGCTTTCGGTTGTTTATTACAGCGGCAAGCGCACTACTGCGGGCTTCAGTGGGGTCTATATTCTCCGCCATACTATGACCTCCTCTCTATGAGCCGGAGCTCATCGATTTCAGTGATAACAAAATTGATTACGGCGATGATTTATCATAATATCCTAGTAGGTACTATGTACTAGGTAGTAGGTAGATACGACACAACGTCATTTTTTGAAGAACTGCTTAATCGTATCAATGACATAGTCAACTTCCTCATCGGTTAGGTCTTGTTGGATTGGTAATGAAAGGACTTCGGCAGCAGCCTTTTCCGCTTCCGGGAAGTCGCCTTCCTTGTAACTAAGATATTTGAAAGCAGGCTGTAGATGCAGCGGCGTGGGGTAGTGAATCGCTGTACCTATGCCTTTTTCCTTCAAAAATTGCTGTAATTGATCGCGTCTTGATGTTCTGATCGTATATTGATGCCACACGGTTTCGCAATCCTTGTTTATATATGGTATTTCAACAACGTCTTTCAGCGCAGCATCGTACATGGCAGCGATTCGCCTTCGTCTTTCATTCCATGTGTCGAGACGCCTCAGCTTGATCCTCAAAAAGGCAGCTTGCAACGCGTCGAGACGATCATTATATCCAAGAAAATCATGGTGATATTTTCTCGAAGCACCGTGGACGCGGTACGCGCGAATCTTGTCACGTAGTTCTGAGTCGTCTGTTAAGATCATGCCTGCATCGCCAAGCGCACTCAGATTTTTCGTAACGTAATAGCTGATACAAGCCGTATCGCCGAACGTTCCAACCATCTCCCCCTTGTACTTCGCACCAATAGCTTGAGCCATGTCTTCAATGACTCTTAGCTGCTTTTCATTGGCGATTTCCATTATGCTGTCCATATTGGCGGACTGACCAAATAGATGCACTGGCATAATAGCTCTGGTGCGTGCTGAAACACACGACGCTAACTTGTCTGCATCAATATTGTATGTCTTTGACTCGATGTCACAGAATACTGGTTTGGCACCGATGATTGCGATGACTTCAGCCGTGGCGATAAACGTAAATGGCGTAGTGATAACTTCATCATCCTTGCTAACGCCTAAGGCACGTAACGACAGAAGCAGAGCGTTAGTGCAATTCGACACACCAATCGCATACTTCGTGCCTACGTATTTAGCTACTTCTTGCTCGAATTTCTTCACTTCATCGCTCAGGATGAAGCTGTTGCTGTCCAGCACACTTTCGAATGCATCCATTAATTCCTTTTTCATCGGCTTATGCTGCCGGCCAAGATCAATAAAAGGAACCTTCATTAGTTTGTCTCCCCCCGCACTATGTGTTATGTATCATTTCCAATGAATTAGATATTCTGCGTTTGAGATGACCAAGAGCATTACCGTACTGTTTCAGTTGGTACTCGCGATTCTTAGCATCTTCTTTAGACTTATAAGCTTCATAGTAGACTACCTCCACCGGCAGCATCCGCCGTGTGGCTATGTTCTTTCCGCTTTTATGTTGCATGACTCTCCTTTTCAAATCGGATGTGAAACCAATATAGATCTTATTTTCATACTTTCGACTTTTCAATATATATATGTAATACATAACACAAAGTGCGGGGCTGACGCCTTCATTTGTGGTTTGAGGATGTAATCTTCCTCTTTGGGTAGCATTTTAATCAACTTTCCAACCTTCTTGCTAAACTCTCTGGCTAATTTGTATACCGCAAGGTCTTCAAATGAATGAATAGGCTTTTTATCTCTCATAAAGATGTCAATAACATAATTCCATAGTTACTTAATAACGTACCTGCCCAGCGGCTCCGCCGCATGGGCAAGCTACCGCCCTTGTCAGAACGCACGGTATTGCCACTATATTTTGGGAATCACCTTTTTGAAGCAGCTGCGTGGGCCGGGTCCTGACCGTCTTTATGCTATCAAAGAGCCTTAAGTGTCGCAATTTCAAGAAAAAAAATTAAAAAAATCTAGAACAACCCTCCTACAAATTTCCCTTCACGACTACGAAATACGATACACGAAACATGAGTACAATTCAAAATTACGCCTTCTCGCTCTTATAATACTTCGAATAATACTTATAATAATGTTGATAATAATAGCTGCCGCGTGTTTTTGGAACATCATTCATGACAACACCGATAATATTGGATTTCGCCCCAAGCAAAATATCCCGGGACGTTTCAAGTTCCTTGACTTTTGTCTTCCCATAACGAGCAGCTATTACTACGCCATCCGCAAAATTAGCAAAATATGCGGCGTCTGCAAAAAGCAACAGAGGAACACCATCGATTATCAGATAGTCATATACTTCCTTTAAGTCGGCAATTAGCTTCCTCATTTTATCTGATTCAAGAAACAAGGAAGGATTAGTAGGAATCTTGCCCATTGGCAACAAATCTATACTCTGATTCTCTTTTTTCGTACCGCTCTTATGGCTTATATTAAGATGAAGCGTAACATCTTGTGGCTCAACAGCTCCCATGAGAATATCAAACAAGCCGAGTTCTTTCTTGAGCTTCGTCACTTCAGTAAGATGCCCACTTTTCTTCCTGAAATCAGTATCTATCAATATCACCTTCTTCCCCATCGCCCCAACAACAAGACCAAGGTTAAGCGCCATGAAAGTCTTGCCTTCCTCAGGCACAGATGATGTCATATAAAGAACTCGAAACTGTTTATAAGGATGGACAAAATCAAGATTAACCACCAGCTTACGAAATGCCTCAAACTCTGGTGAATTCACATCGTTAAGAAGTCGAATGGGCCTGTGCGATTTCCCATCTCCTTTTCTGAAAATCTTCTCATCTATGAAATCAACAACATCAGTAACACCAGCCATTGACAGTATGCGATTTCGCTTTGATACTTCGACCTCATTCTCGATTGAAGGAATTGATTCTAATAACGGCAGCCCTACTTTCATCATTACTTTTTCAGGATTCTTTATTGTGTTATCGAGGTACTCAACGACGAAAATAGCAAATACTCCTGCCATGGCAGCCAATATCAGAGCCAATACACTGCCGCGCAGGCGCCCTCTCGAATTCACTGGAGACATGGAAACCAAAGGCGGGTTTATTATTTTCAAATCTGACGTCACAGCTGCCTCTTGTACACGTGTTTCCTCAAGTTTCTCGGCAAAGAACGTATACAACTTCTCGGCAGTCCCTTTGTCCCGCTCCAGTCTGGCCAAGCTGACTTCATCAAGCGGTACGTTATCGAGTTTCCCCTGGAGGAAGCGTATCTGTGTATCATAACTAGCGATCTCGGTCTTAACTGCAGACATCCTTTTTCCTACTTCTTCTCTAAGTTGTTCTTTGAGACCGCCCAACCTGGCCCGGATTTCCATTATCCTTGGGTGACTACCAGAGTATTCCATTAACCTTCCCCTCAGTTCTGCCTCAGCTTGCAGCAAATCAGAGTAGAGCGCCCGAAGCGACATATCAGAAAGCATCGTCACGGCATAGTTAGGAACGGTATCACCAACGGCTGCCGGTCGCGTCAAATACTCATGCAGATCTCTCAAAATGTTTTGTTCAATCTGTCGCTGATTCTTGGCTGACTCTATCTCTGTAACTTGAGCGATCAACGCCCGTGTAGAAGCTTCGAGATCGGCAATGTTTTTACTCTCTTTGAAGCGTCTGATATCCTCTTCGAATCTGTTTAAATTTGCATGGTAAAATATCAACTGTGAATCAATAAAAGCTTTTGACTGTTTGAATTGCTGAGACTTCTCACTGCGGTCTGTAGCCAGTATCTGTTCAGAAAACGCATTGGCTATCATTAGGGCATCATTAGGATTACCCCAATGAACATCGATTCTCAATATACCAATTAGATTCATACCAGGCGATAATGATCTCGCCATAACAAGCTGCTTGGAGGCACCTTCGCCAGAGAAAGGTACACCAGACGAACCGAATTCCTGTTCGATCATGTCTGCCTCTAGTACCCTTATCGAAACTGAATTCCTCAGTGCGAAAGCCAGCGTACTTTTTGGATAGATAATGAGCTTATAAGTCTTGTTTAAGGCTGTCCTATTCAACGCAGTAATCTTAAGGTCAACGAATCCTAAATCAACGTACTCGTTCAATATTCCATCCTTGATTTTTTCACCATTCTTGTAGATCGAAAATTGCCCGAAGACGCTATCTGCTAGCTTACTACCATCCCTGAAAACGGAGACAGATCCCTCCGTGGTCTTTATCCGTAGCGGTCCGAATGGTTCATCGAATTTCTCTTTGATCCTTGCTTCAACCTTCAAAGCAGAACTCGCATCCTCAACAAAGGCATAGAGAGAGAGATTATCGACTACTTGTTCCGCGAAATTCACGCTAAGAAGACTGGCAATAACGCGCTGGGTCACGGTGCCGATCTGCGCCGTGGGTAATTCGGTGATTCTCGAACTTGAGAAAAAAGTCTCAGAAGGATTGTCCCCCGTTATCCCGATATCAAACGTAGCACGGTAGAGCGGGCTGTACGGTTTTGTGAATTGATTAATGGCAAGAAACAAGAAAATCGGAATTGCTATGTAGAAAAAAATCCTCCTGCGACGGAGAAAGGTGTCGAATAGCTCATGAACGTCCAGCGGGCTTTCTTCGGTCACTGGACGCGGGGTTGCGGCAATACGCTGACGGTTCAACCGTTCATCGACATAACGTCTCATTGGCCTCCCTGATAATGACGCACCTAACCACCATGGACACCCTGCATGGGATTTTTACAAAACATAGCTTTCATCGGTCATGATGGGCGACAGACTCAAATGAACAGCTACGACACTTAATCCTAGATAATTCTAAGTATATTATAATTAAAATATATAAGTTGTCAAGCCCAAAAAAACAGCCAACTCCGCATGGCGTAGTGCGAGCTCCGTACCCCAAAAAACTGGAAAGCTCGTTGCTTTCAACAATTTCATATATCTTTAAATTACGGGATTTTTGTGTTCAGAACCGCAACAATTCTGCTGGCGGCTTTTCCGTCCCAATATTTGGGTATCTTTTTCCGTCGCTTTCCTTTTTTCAACAAAGATTGTGTGATTCTCACAATTTGCTTAGGATCGTTTCCGGCAAGGATATTTGTGCCCTGTTTCATTGTTATAGGACGCTCAGTATTGTCTCTTATTGTAACACAGGGTACGCCTAAGATTGTTGTCTCTTCTTGTATTCCTCCTGAGTCAGTGAGTACAACCGCAGCATTCTTCATCAGCCATAGAAAATCCAAATATCCGAGTGGCGGTATCACACTGATTAGTGGTTTTTTATCTTTGTGATCAATGTACTCATCATTGATATCGACGATTTTGTGCAAACCAAACTTAGTGATTTGCTTCATCGTTCTCGGATGAGCAGGCAATATGACTGGCAGCTCTTTTGCTATCTTGTTGAGTGCATTCAATATTTCCTTCAGCGTCCCTTGATCGTCTACGTTAGATGGGCGATGCAATGTTACAACCGCGTATTCCTTAATACCCTTTCGAGTCTTCAATCTCAATTTCTGCAATACGACTGAATCGCTTGCGTGTCTCATGTGGCGTAGCATACAATCGATCATGACATTACCAACGAAATAAATCTTTGTTCTGATTATGCCCTCACGAATTAAATTCCTATTCGCATCTACACACGTCGTAAATAAGTAGTCAGATACGTGGTCGGTGAGCTTACGATTGACCTCTTCAGGCATTGTCCGATCAAAACTCCTTAAGCCTGCCTCAACATGGGCAACAGGAATTTGCAGTTTAGCAGCAACGAGTGCACAAGCAAGTGTAGAATTAACATCCCCAACCACCATCACCAAATTCGGCTTCTCAGCAATGCACACTCTTTCGAATTGAATCATTATCTTGCTCGTTTGAACAGCATGTGTGCCCGAGCCTACACCAAGAAAGATCTCTGGCCTGGGCATTCGCAGGTCATCAAAGAAAACCTTCGACATTTCCTTGTCGTAATGTTGACCGGTGTGAACGATAATCGGACTGAAGCGACGATGTTTGGTTAGTTCTTTATAAACGGGAGAAACCTTCATAAAATTCGGCCGTGCTCCGGCGACCAACATTATTTTGATCAGTTTTCTCATAGTTACTTCACCCCGTTAAAGATAGGAAACGCTTCAATCCATTTTTTCAAATAACGCTTTCCCATCCCTGATTTCAAATACTTCTCTCTTTGTCTGGCGTCTTCCTTATTCAGACACGCTTCGTAATATTTCAACTCAAATGGTCCTCTGCCCCTTGCGTTATGACCCCTGCAGCGGAGCATGACTTCAGGAGCGAAACGACGTGTCTTCAAGTGAAACATGTCTACAATCTGTTCAGTCAAATTGTCTCCCCGTCTCCGGCTNTCCGTTTCTCCGATGCTCATTTTCGCGCTTTGTCCTATGCACTTTGCTTTCCCCAGATCAGCGCATCTTCGATCCGCCGCAGGCGGATATGTCTTCAGCGTTAGCGTGATTCCAGTCCGCCTCAGATGGATGTGTCTTCAGGAGCGAAGCGACATGTCGCCAGTGAAACGTGTCTCCCTATCCTTTGTCTTTATGTTTAATAGAATGCTGCACTCCCGTATCGGCCCAGTCCTCCTTAGGCACTTCGCGAATTATGATATGCACCGCCTC
>JGI2173J19968_10000222_pt1 | contig 20085 bp, 17 predicted proteins | sample DeeMarSWOR136_30_FD_19968 | JGI IMG/M metagenome (IMG submission 19968) | reverse complement strand
CTTGCTCACAAATCAAGGCTGATCAGGCAACCAAGGGAATCCCGGTGGTTATACTTACTGCTGTGGGACATGAACTCAACAAGAAGTATGCTACGGAGATGGGAGCTGATGGATACATAACCAAGCCATTTAATATCCAGGAGCTAATAGACCTGATTACCCCTCTACTGGCTAAAGCACTGTAGAGTCATAATATTGCCATGTAGATTCTGAAAACCTAACTTTCTGAAGATAACCCAACTCAACAAAGCTCTCTAGTATTATTCGCTTCCTCGCACTGGTAGCCTTCCTTTTATAGTTTCAGGCGAAGGAGCCTCGTGACTACATCTTCATCATCGACGACAAGCAATGTTTCTCGCTGGCCAGGCATACCCGTATTACTCCCCTTTAACCATTAAAATGCTTTTCTCGTTGGCGTTAGCCTGTTTTATAACGTTACCCAGCATGATCGTGACTGTTAATGGGCAGGTCGATAAAAATAGTTGTGCCCTTACCTAACTGGCTACTGACATATATCTGCCCGCCGTGCTCGGTCACTATGCTGTGGCAGATGCTCAATCCAAGCCCGGTCCCCTTGCCCGCTTCTTTGGTGGTGAAGAAGGGGTCGAATATCCGATTAATATTTTCCTGTGGGATACCCGGGCCGTCATCAGCGATTGAAATCCTCACGGTGCCGTTATGTTTTTTAGTGGTAATGGTCAGGGTTCCCCTGCCATGCGCCTCAGTCATAAAATATTCAGCGTTGATAATTATGTTCATGAAAATCTGTTGCATCTGGAAATAGTCGGCCATTATTTTGGGAAGGTCTGGGGCAAGATGTCTCTCGACATCTATATTTTTTGCTTTGTGTTCATAAGCACGTAATTCCAGTACGTCCTCGATAATGCTATTTATCTTGTCAAGCTGTTTCACAGGTGCATGCTTTCCGCCAAAGGCAAGGAGATTTCTTGCCACATTGGCAGAACGCTGAGCCTCGTTGTTGATAAGTTTCAGGTCTTCACGGATGTCGTTAGGGACCTCCCTCTCCATAAGCAACTCGGATAAACCGATAACGGTCGTCAGTGGGTTGTTGATTTCGTGGGCGGTGCCAGCTGCCAGTTCGCCAAGGGAAGCCAGCCGGTCAGTGCTCATAAGCCGCTCATTTTGTTGTTTTTGTTCAGTAATGTCTCTGGTAATATGTACACTGCCGACGACCTCACCCTTCTCATTGAAGATGGGAGACGTGCTTATTTCAACATAAGTCCCCTTCTCGTGTATAAAGAACTCGGATTTGGCTGGCTTCTCAGTCCGCAGCGTTTCTTGGTGAGGGCAGCCTTCTACGGGTTCTTTGCTCTCACCCGTTACCTCATAGCAGCGCTTACCGATGACTTGGCTGGGCTCCACGTGATACATGTCAGCAAATGCCTTGTTTACCCGCAGAAGTTGGAAGTCCTTGCTAATAATACAGACAGCATCGTTGATGGAATCGAAGGTCCTGCTCCATTCCTCGGCTGCGCATTTTAGTGCTTCATCTAGCTCTTTTCGTTTGGTGATGTCTCTGGCAATGATGATGTGACCAGACAGATTGTCCTGAGCATCCTTCAACATGTTGATACTCAACTCACCAGGAAACTCAGAACCATCTGCTCTGAGCAGAGTGTATTCGACGCCGCTCACTACTCCCCCTTCTATAGCTTCCTGCAATTTGGCCGCTATTCTGCTGTACTCGCGGGGAGCAAGCAGTTCAAAGATACTTTTCCCCAGAAGCTCATTCTTGGAACTAAATCCGTGCATCTCCACCGTTCTTTGATTCGCCTCGGTGATGATGCCTTCTAAATCAATAACTGATATCCCGTCGGTGGCCGACTCAAATATTTGCCGTAACTTTTCTTCCGAATTCCGCAGTGTTTCCTCCGTCTGCTTTTGCTTGGTCACGTCCCTAACAAGCTCAAGACAGGAAACAACCCTGCCCTCGGCGTCTCGAATGGGATTAGCCGTATTTTCCCGGAAGATAACGGCCCCCGAAGGCGTTACTGTCCTCCTCTCTGCGGTGTGTGACTCACCATACTTAAATGCCTCTTTTGCTGGGCACCCGTCACATACGTTCTTGTTGCCTTCAAAGGCGAGGTAGCATTTCTCCCCCATGTGGTCACCAGAAAGTCTCTTCGCCAGCTTATTTTGATAAATAACATTATAGTCTCTGTCAATTACATTAAAAGCATCACTCATGGCATCTATTAGTGATTGCAGCTTGTTCCTCTCGACCTGCAGCGCCTCCTCTTCCTGCTTACGCTCGGTGATGTCTATGAAGTTCCCCAGAGTCGCCCATCTCCCACTGTACCGGATGTTGACAACTGATTCCATTACCCACTTAACGCTGCCGTTCTTGTGGGTCACCCTGAACTGGTATGGCGAGATGCGTTCTCCCTTCAGCAGCTTCATGGTATTTTCTCTGACCCTCTCCTTGTCTTCGGGAAAGATAAGCTCTAGAGAATCCCTGCCCAGCAATTCATCTTCCCCATAGCCGGTGATACTCTGGAAGGCAGGGCTGGTGTAGCAGAACCTTCCATCCTGTACGATGCAAAGTCCAACTGGCGATTTGTTGGCTAGAGTCTCGAATAAGTTTTCTGTCTCCGTTTTTTTAGTCGCTAATCTCATGTATCCACCCGCTTACCTTTCCCGACTTGTTACCGTAACATGGCAGGTCTTCGCTCTAATGGTCCCCATTTGGGCTGGGGTGCATAATCTCCAGCCACGCCGGTCACGGTACTCGACGTCGGGAATTATCCTTTCTTTTAACCACGTGAACAGGGTATTTCTACTGATGCCGATTATCCGGCAACCCTCAGCTGTCCTGTAAAAGTTCTGATCATCAATAACAACAGGCATATCTTCCTTCCCTGAAACTATTCAACTATACCACTCAGAAAGCGTCAATCACCCATTTGTACTGGTTATTTCATTACTTTAATTCTGGCTCGTTCAGAGGCTCCCGTTGGTCAAATATCTGATATAAAACATTTGGACTGTTTCTATAGACCTCTATTCAGACTGGCCACCAATGGAGTTAGGTCGTAACATTCATTATCCTCAAACTATAGTCGGACGCGAGATGCACGAGTCAATTCCCACAACCAGAAGGACAAAATGTGTATTTCTGCTAACAATTGCCTGTTTTGTTACCTCATTATATGAATGCCCATTTTATACAACGCTCTTACGTACTCGCTCATCTTAATAAAGGCGATGATAGCCGGCAAGGCTATTTCCCAAGTTTTGCTTATTGAATAAGTCAGCGAGTAGTCGAGCTTCATAACATTGGGCGGGAGAAGCCGCAGGTGGTGCAATGATATGTGCCCATACCTGCTCCGCAGCATGGGCAGCTAATTTCATCATCCCTGGCTTTGGGAATTTCTCCCACAACATCATTATAGATACGCCAGTAAAAGAAGTGCTCTTTGTTTATGAACTTTATGTCAACTTGCTTGGCTGCCGACTTAAACTCTTCGTCTGTGACCATACTGTTTATTATTTCGTGCAGTTTGCTGGAGCCTGAGCCATACTCTATGGGCTCCTTCCTCCGCCACACTATCTCCGACGGCAGCAGACCCTCAAAGCTCTTCCTCAGGATATACTTCCCTGCCCCATCTTTGACCTTGAGCTCCGGGCTTATTTCCAGGGCAAAGCGAACGAAATCCTCATCAAGAAAGGGTTGCTTTACCTCAACACCCAAGGCCCCGCCAAGTTCATTAGCTGAGAAGTGCCAGTTCCTAGAAAGCCTTCTTATATATCTTTCCAAGTCTTCAGGAGGAAGCTCCGCCATATAAGAGTAGCCGGCGAAGAGCTCATCGGCGCCATCGCCCGTCATTACGGAACTAACTCCACTTTCTCCAGCCAACTTCAGGGCAACATATAGGGAAAGGTCATTGGGCAGGGCGAGGTCGAAGGTTCTCAGTATTCTGATAACTTCAGGAAGCGTATTAAGCGCCTCTTCCGAAGTGAATTCCATTTTCTTATGCTGTATTCCCAGGAGCTTGGCAATTTTCTCTGAATAGACAAGATCAGATGCCAAGGAGCCTTTTAACGCCACTGTGAAGCCGATGCTGGGCCTGACTACAAAGGCTAAAATGCTGGTATCGAGCCCTCCCGACAGGAGTATGCCATCGGCTCTGCTCCTCTCCACAGCTTCCCTAAGCTTACTCCTTAACTGCTCACAAATTTCCATATTGACGGGTCCCTTTGCACCTATAATAACACTTCCCTTCCTCTAAGATTTCTTGACCTTTAAAAGCAGGTACGTTTGTACTCTTGACGTAGCCTTTGTGTCATGTTAAAATAAATATGTTAGGCAAGAATAGTTTATGCCTAGCAAGGAGGTGGGGCATGACACGGAGAGAAGCCTGGTTATGCCGATGGGTGTTTCCCTATCGGAGCTCTCCGGCAGCGTAACTAGGAGTTGACCGCAGTGGTTAAGGTGTGTTGCTGGAGAGCAGATGGAAGCCCTGAGCTCTTCGTCTAGAAGGCAAGGCTCCCAAGAAGGGGCAACTGTAGTTCAGCCGGAAGCTGAAGTGGAAGAGTAGGGGTGATTTAAAACTGAATAGCAATATTCAGGAGCGAGCTCCAAAATCTGGGGCTCGCTCTCTTTATTGCCTATTACGACGTTGTAGCACTCATTATCTGAATAGGCGGAAGACAAGGTTCAGAATGATGGTGAGCACAATGCTAATTATAATGCAGGTCACTATGGGGAAGAAGAACTGAAAGCTCCCCTTTTGCAGAAATATATCGCCAGGAAGCTTTCCTAAGAAAGGAATTCGCTGCCAGAAGAACAATAGCAAGCCGAGGAAGGCGAGAAAAGCTCCGCCGAGGATTAGAAGCTTGCCTATGCCTTGTAAATCCATGCTGATTCACTTAGTACCAATTTTAACCTACTTTTATTCACCTGCACAGTTTCGTATAAACCCCTCCCACACCAGATTCTGGAAATATCTTCGTAAATATCGTTAAAACTTTCGTTTACTTTGCTATGAAAAATCCGGACAAGACAGCGAAAGAGAAAAGGGTAGTCGATGGCGCGTTAAGGAAATAGATTCAATAGACGACTGACTTGTCAGATATATAATTAAACTCCGGATCGGGTGCTTTTGGCTCTCCTGACTAATTCTGCACTTAATTGCTCTGCCATTTCAGGAGCAAGGCCAGGTAACTCTCCCTCAGCCTTCGTTCCACCCATTCCCGCAGTAAAAATCTGTAACGCAGAAAGGCCCAGCATTCTTGCTAAAATGCCCCGATGAATATCCACATTTTGAATTCTCTCGTAAGGAATGGTGACGTACTTTTTCCAGATCACACCGCTCTCCTTCTTGAAGCCCTCTTGGGTCAGTTCGTATCTGTAAGCATTGTAACTCAACACAGCCCACCCATAGGCAAGCCCAATCCCGATGAGGGGGAGTAAAAATACCCAAGGCCTAAAACCAAAAATGACCCAGACATTAATTCCAAGTATAAGTGTCAAGCCTATTATTATGCCAAACACGTTTAAAAAGAATACCCAAACTGCCTTGGGATCGAGTTTTCGTTGACCAATCGCTACTTGCGAAGAAGCTGAAGGTAGTGGGGTGACTGCAGGTGGCCGAGGAGGCCCCAATGCGCTAAAGGCTTCTTCAATGGCTTTTTCCTGCCAACCAGCCCTTAAAAGCTCCTCTTCTATATCTGCTCTCTTTCTTCCTTGTTGTAGTTGTTGCCTAATGTAGTTAAGCAATTCTTGATTGACCATTGGTTTAATAATTCCTCCTTTTGGTTCTACACGACTTAGACCTTTGTTAAGTTTACCACAAAACGTGTAATACGTGAATNTTATATTCTGCAGTGATATAAGAACACTTTGTAGCAGAATACCAATTCTTCAAAAAAGTCAATACTACCTGTCACTGCCTCCCCATCAAGATTGCGGAGCCTGTTTCAAAGCGTAAGCGAGGAATCTCGTTCCTAGCAATGACAAAAGGGGCGCCCAATAATAAATTGGGTAATTACGTTTTTAAATAGTGGGGCTGGGTGGGGTGAATTCAGTGAGCTTCCTCCCCCCTCTAACTCCCTCCCGCTAGGGAAGGAGGATCATAATAGGACAGAGAATTATAATGATTTAACTATATGCTATCCTTGGCGTAATCTGGCTTGTATAATATGGTTAAGGAAGGAGAGGGTGCGGGCATGATCACCTCATACAGCCGCGAGTTAATGTTAGGTATCCCCCAAGGAACCTTGATTGATCTGGAGACCACCGGTCTTGATGTGGACCACGATGAGATAGTGCTCTTTGGCTATATTCAAGGGAGCCGCCTGGAGATAATTTGCCGGAATTCGGAAGAGGAAGCGCCGTTCATCGCCCAGCTTGCGGAACTCGTTCCGACGCTCCCCAGGCCATTCTACGCCTACAATCTCTCCTTCGAGAAGGGATTTCTTCAAGCTAAAGGGATTGATATAGAAGGGATAGACTTATTCCAGCCCTGGAAGGAAAAAGCCGAGGCACTTTATCTCAAGTGGCCTAAGCTGGACGAGCTGTTTTCTCACGCTGAGCACTATTTTAACGAGCCAGTGATAAGCGGCAGAGACGTCCCTTTACTATGGCGAAGATTCCTTTACACAGAGGATGATAGCTATTTGCAGCAAATCATAAAGCATAACGAATCCGACCTGCTTAGAGAGCTATACCTGCTGGTGTATTATCGAGATAGCTACAAGGTTTAAGGGGGCTAGGCATTCCATGTTAGAATATAAGCTAAATCGGGAGGTATTATGAGAAAGATTGGCGTGTTAACCAGCGGCGGTGACGCTCCAGGAATGAATGCCTGCATCAGGGCTGTCGTCCGCTGTGGGGTTAGCCGCAAGCTGGAGGTCGTGGGAATTCGCCGAGGATACTGCGGCATATTGGAGGAGGACTTTGTAAAGCTAGGCAGCAGGTCGGTAGCCAACACTATCCACCGTGGAGGCACTATTTTGGAAACAGCTCGCTGTGAAGAAATGAAGACCAAAGAAGGCATAAGGAAGGCAAATGAAATTCTCCAACGGGAAGGCATCGAGGGATTGATAACTATAGGCGGGGATGGCACATTTCGTGGTGCAACAGCCCTGGCCAAAGCTGGAAATGTAAAGGCGATTGGTATTCCCGGTACCATAGATAACGATGTTTATGGCACTGACAATGCTATTGGCTTCGATACTGCTATAAATACAGCCTTGGATGCTATAGATAAGATTAGAGATACTGCGGAGTCGCTACAACGCCCCTTCTTCATCGAGGTCATGGGAAGGAGCAGGGGATTTATTGCACTGGAGGTAGGAATTGCTGGCGGAGCCGAAGATATCTTGATTCCGGAAGTAGAGACAAAAATAGAACAGCTGTGCCTTAATATAAGACGCAGCTTCAAGAGAGGTAAGAAATCCACTATCGTGATAGTTGCCGAAGGAGATGAGGCAGGTGGTGCCTTTTCAATTGCCCAACAAGTATGGGAGAGATTAAGGATGGAGTACCGAATTTGTGTGCTGGGACACGTACAGAGAGGTGGCTCACCTACAGCCAAGGACAGAGTCCTCGCCAGCAAGTTAGGAGCAGCTGCTGTGGATGCTCTGGTTAAGGGCATGTCAGGCTACATGGTGGGGGAGTTGAAGGGAGAGATAGCCTTCACTCCTTTGAGAGAAACCTGGGAGAAAAGCAAGGAATTGGATAGCAACTTGTTACGGTTGGTCAAGGTGCTGTCCGGATAGATCTATCCGGCTCGGCCTTGCTTCTCTTGACAATCTCCGTCTTATTTTCCTTTGAGAACGCCACCGGTCAACTTGCTGTACACCTCACGGTATCTTTTCGATGTTCTCTCTATTACCTCCGGTGGCAACATAGGTGCCGGCGGTGCTTTATCCCATCTTGAAGCTGCTAGCCAGTCGCGGACCGGCTGTTTATCAAGGCTGGGCTGCGAATGGCCAACCTCATATTGGCTGACATCCCAGAAGCGACTCGAGTCTGGCGTTAGCAGCTCATCGATAAGGGCTAATTTGCCATTGATGAAACCAAACTCGAACTTGGTATCGGCAATTATTATGCCCCGGCGTTTGGCATAATCCCGAGCATAGCCATAGATAAGCAGGCTTTTTTGTTCTAATTCCTTAAATATGTCCTCAATGCCCAGGCCTTTTATGTCTTGTTCGGTTAAAGGGCGGTCATGCTCCGTGTCGCTCTTAGTAGTGGGAGTAAAGATAGGTTGAGGCAATTCCTGGCTTTCCTCCACTCCTTGGGGCAAGCTAATATCGCCAATTTTTCCAGTCTCTTTATACTCCGCCCATGCCGAGCCCGATAGATAGCCCCGAACGACGCATTCTACAGGTATACGCTCGGCCTTAGCCACAAGCATAGAGCGGCCGATAAGAGAATCCATTAACTCCCCCGGCTGGCTCGAGAGATTTTTCACTTCGCTCAGAACGGAATTGCTATCAATTACCTTGATAAGATGATTGGGCAGGATATGGGCTGTTTTCTCGAACCAGAAAGCAGAAAGCTGGTTAAGAACCTTTCCTTTATCAGGGATGCCACAGGGCAGGACGACATCGAAGGCAGAGATGCGATCGGTGGACACGATGAGTAGTCCACCGCCTAAACTATAAACATCCCTTACCTTGCCCCGCCGAAATAAAGGTAGAGCTAAGGTCGTATTTATTAAGACTGTTGGGCTGCCACTCATAGTTTCCTCCTGAACCCAGACTACNATACCTGCAGTAACGGTTTAAGAAGTCGCTTCTCTTTAAACCGGTAACTAAGATTCAATGCCGCACACNCTCTTGGCACTGTTTTTCATTCTCTCTATATTGGCCTGTCTACCAATCATAATTTTTTGAGCCATGGGTGACCCGGCACCATGCATAGATTCCGCTAAATAACATACGGCCCCTAAACCTACCGTAAGATTCTCAATCAGTCGCAGTAGATGAATGCGATTTTCTACCGCAATACCATCAACACCCTTCAGATACTTAGCAATATACTTGCCTATCTTGGGATGCTTAAGATCTTTTTCAGAGGGCATCGTTACTATTGAGCCGCCAGCGATGTCCTGGGCCAGTCTGGCTATTTCATAGGGAAACTTTGTCACGTTTAGTTTAGATACATTGGCTCTCAGAAGGTCGACAAGGTAAGTCCCGGAAGGCTCTCTGTGACCCTCATAAGCACAGGCGAGACTGCAAGACATCAGGGTTTCATTGAGCTGAATCATATCAATGATTTTATCTCTAATGTGGGAAGCTTTGGCCGTGCCCTGATATTCAGCAATTAATTGACTGGCACCAATCAAGATATCGCCCATACCTGATTTGCAGGCATAACTCTGGCGGTGATAAGCAGAAAACTTCTCCACCAGGTCGCTGGCAAAGTCATATTCTTTATACATAAAGACTCGGTCCCAGGGAACAAACATGTCGTTAAAAACAACCATACATTCCTGTCCCCCGTAAAGAATGTTACCGACATCCATATTAGGGCTGTCCATTTTCCTCGTATCGCATGATTGTCTCCCATAGATGTATATAATCCCCTCTGTGTCGCTGGGCAAGGCAAAAGAAATAGCATAATCTTTATCTTCTTCCCGCATAGCCCTGGTCGGCATGCAGATGATTTCATGCGAATTTACAGCTCCTGTCTGGTGCAATTTGGCACCACGCACTACAATGCCATCCGCCTTCTCTTCTACTACATGAAGGTATTGGTCGATATCGGCTTGCTCGGCTGGACGAAGACTTCTATCGCCCTTGGCATCCGTCATGGCACCACAACAAACCAGGTCTTCATCTTGTACGTACCTCAAGTATTTCAGGAAACGCTTGTTGTATTCGGTCCCATACTTCTGGTCAATGTCATAAGTCATTATCGACAAAGTATTCAAAGCGTCCATTCCAACGCAACGCTGAAAGCAAGAACCAGTATAGGCACCCAATCCTCTACCCATTTTTGACTTGTTGACCAGATCTTCGGTACTCTGATGAATGTGACAGAAACGATTTATCTTCTTTCCTGTTAGATGAGAGGTTGCTGTCATAAAGTTATGGTACTGTGGAAATTTAGACTCTTCGGCAAGTTCATAAGTAGCAGCAATACAATTCCTTGTCGGTTTGATAATAGGATTATCGGCATGATTGGTAACCCGCTCTCCAAACATGTAGAGTTCAAAACGCATTTTCTTCATGCTATCAATGTATTCTTTCGCAGTCTTCATCCTTCCATTTCCCTTCCTTATGCGCTAAGGTAAAAACTTCGAAGCCAACGCCCCATTGTGACACTGCCCTAGAAGCCAGCTTAGCCTACCCAGCTTTCTTTACCCGCTTGTTTTTAGTCAAACGCAATCGTTTAAAGACATCATCCACATGTTTCAGATAATAATCGTAGTCAAAGATAGAGTTCAGCTCCTTTTTGCTCAAATGACGGGTTACTCTCCTATCTGCTTCAAGCAAGCTCAGAAAGCTTTTCCTTTTCTCCCAAGCTTTCATTGCATTGTCTTGCACCGTTTTGTAAGCCTCTTCCCGGCGTAGGCCTTTATCTATTAAGGCCAGGAGCACCCTTTGAGAAAAGATAACCCCTTGGGTAAGCTCGATGTTACGACGCATGTTTTCCGAATAAATCTTGAGCCCTTTCATTATGGAGATAAATATAGATAGCATATAATCCAGCACTAGACAGGAGTCAGGCAGGATAATTCGCTCCGTGGAGGAGTGGCTGATGTCACGTTCGTGCCATAAGGCGATGTTCTCCAAAGAAGTTAAAGCATGGCCTCTTATCAATCTGGCCAGTCCGCAGATACGCTCACAAAGCTCGGGATTTCTTTTATGAGGCATCGCCGAGGAGCCCGTTTGCCCTGCTTCAAAAGGCTCTTCAACTTCCCTTACTTCCGTTCGCTGGAGACCTCTAATCTCGGTGGCAAATTTCTCCAAGGAACTGGCGATAATAGCCAGAGTGGTCAGGAATTGGGCATGGCGGTCGCGCTGGACTATCTGGCTCGATATGGGAGCCGGTGTAAGCCCTAATCTGGCGCAGGCTATTTTTTCAACCTGAGGAGGCACGGTAGCATAAGTGCCTACCGCACCGGATATTTTGCCCACCGAGATATTCTTCCTGGCTTCAGTCAGCCTTTGAGCATTGCGCTTCATTTCCTCAGTCCACAAGGCCATCTTCAAACCGAAGGTAGTCGGCTCAGCGTGAACCCCATGGGTCCGCCCCATCATAAGTGTGTATTTATGCTCTATAGCCTTACTCTCCAGTACGGATATAAGCTCGGCTATGTCTTTTACCAAGATATCCGCCGCCTGAGTCAATTGCAAGCCCAAGGCGGTATCCATAACATCCGAAGAGGTGAGACCAAGATGTATGAAGCGTGACTCTGTGCCCAGGCTTTCAGCCACCGAGTTGAGAAAAGCCGTCATGTCGTGATGGGTTACCTTCAGAAATTTGGCGATACGATTCAAGTTGTAGCTGGCTTTCCTTATCTTAACTATATCTTTTCGGGGGATTCCACCCAACTCAGCCCAGGCTTCACAAACGGCTATTTCTACCTTAAGCCACTGGTCAAATTTGTTTTCCTCAGACCAGATTTTCTTCATCTGAGGTCTGGAATAGCGTTCAATCATATTATCCCCTCGCCAATTCCTCTTTATATTTACGATAGGCTTCTCTTATCTCCTTATGTTCGATGCTCAAAATCTGGGCGGCGAGCAAGGCAGCATTCTTAGCTCCGCTTGCCCCGATACCCATACAAGCTACAGGCACTCCCCCAGGCATCTGGCTTATGGCGAGCAAAGCATCTATGCCTTTAAGCTCACTGGTGGGCAAAGGGACGCCGATTACAGGCAAAGTTGTCCAGCTAGCCAAGATACCGGGGAGGTGAGCAGCGTAACCAGCAGCGGCTATGATAACTTTGAGTCCCCTCTTCTCCGCCTCCAAGCCATACTCTCTTACTTTTTCAGATTTTCTATGGGCTGAGATAACGGAAAGTTCATAATCAATGCTCAATTGCTTTAGCATATCCAGCGCCGGCCGTATCAGTTCAGTGTCTGTTTTACTGCCTATGACCACGCCAACTAATGCCATCGCTATGTAACTCCCAAAATTCTAAATTTAAAATCCTAATTGCCGAAAGTTCAGCATTTGGTGCTTAGGACTTAAATTCTATCTTATCTATCTCCCTCAAAGCAATGTCTTTGCGATAGTAACAGCCTTCAAAGTAAATATTAGGGATGTTGCAGTAAACTTTTTCTCGAGCTTCAGCCATGTCCTGGCCAACACCTACTACGGTAAGCACCCGCCCGCCGTCGGTATAAACTACGCCATCGTTCCCCAATTTAGTTCCAGCATGGAAAACTAGCACATCCTTATCCATACTATCTATCCCCTGTATGGGAAAGCCGGTTTTATAGCTGCCAGGATAGCCACCCGAAGCCATAACTACTCCAACGCAGGTTTCGGCACTCCACTCTATTTTCACCCGGTCGAGGTTGCCCTGGACTACTGCCATAAGTATATCCACCAGGTCGGTTTTGAGAAGAGGCAAAATGACCTGAGTTTCAGGGTCACCAAAGCGAGCATTAAACTCCAGCACCACAGGCTCTCCATTAATAATCATTAACCCAGCATAGAGCACTCCCTTATAAGGCAGGCCTTCTTTAGCCATAGCCTTCACAGTCGGCAACAAAATATCCTCAGTCACCTTTTTTGTCATCTGGGCGGAGAAAAAACCCGGCGGGCTATAACTCCCCATACCTCCAGTATTGGGGCCCTCATCATTATCCCCGATTTTCTTATAGTCGCAAGCGGGCACCATAGGTGAGACTGTTTTTCCATCAGTAAAAGCTATGAGGCTGACTTCTCGACCGCTAAGATATTCATCGATTATCACTCTATCCCCGGCGGAGCCGAAAATCTTGGCTTCCATGATGTCGCCGAGGGCTTTGTGGGCTTCTGACAAAGAACCAGCGATAATCACACCTTTGCCAGCAGCTAGCCCCTCGGCCTTGATGACGACAGGTGGACGCTGTTCTTGGAGATATTCACGAGCCTCAGAATAAGAAGAGAAAACGGCGCCTTTAGGACAGGGAATGCCGTATTTTTCCATCAGATCGCGGGCAAAAACCTTGCTTGATTCTACCTGGGTGGCCGCTTTAGTGGGACCGAAAATAGGAATGCCAAGCTTATCAAAGAAGTAAACTATGCCTGAAGCTAGCGGAGCCTCAGGACCAACCACGACAAGGTCAATGCTTTTTTCTTTAGCTGCCTTGCCTAGCCCTTCTATATCGATGGGTCGTAAATTTAAATTTTCTGCGATGTCTGCTGTGCCGGCATTCCCCGGGGCAGCGAAAACTTTATTCACCCTAGGACTCTGGGCAATTTTCCAGGTTAAGGTGTGTTCCCTGCCTCCGCCACCAACAACTAGTATCTTCAAATTTCACTCTCGCGTGTCAATCTTTAGGGTATAGCATTGCCACCTCCTCCACTTTCCGGGCTTTTCAACGCCAATTTTTTGAAAGATGGTACTGGAAGTAATGATTAAGGTTACCACTAGGAACAGCCGATCTAAGCCTCAAAGAATACCTACCGCTTCTTCTTATGCTTCCTTCTATTCTTCTTTACACCTTTTAGTTTCACTCTGTGTGACATGGCGTTATAAAATCTCCTTGAATTTGTCGGCTTGGACAGGGTCAAGATTTTGAATTAGTCTCAGCAACTCTGCGACATGCTCCTTTTCTTCTTCGACAATATGTTCCAGTGTACTCACAGCNGCTTCATTCTCCAAGTCTAACATATGGCCTTCATACTGGTTAATAGCCTGCAACTCGCCTACCAAATCCTCGCGGAGCATCTCTAAATCATCTATTATAGCTAAGTGTTCATCATCAATTTCTTCAGAAGAATAACTCATTTTCCCCCCTTCGGTACTTATTCCCATTCTATAGTTGCCGGCGGCTTACTGGTGATATCATAAACTACCCTGTTGACATTAGGGATTTCATTGACTATGCGGTCAGCTATTTTAGCGAGAAGGTCATGTGGTAGGCGAGCCCAATCAGCAGTCATGGCATCTTCACTGGTTACTGCTCTGACCGCTACCAAGTAGCCATAAGTCCTGTAGTCGCCCATGACGCCAACGCTCTTGACATCAGTAAGGACAGCGAAGCTTTGCCAAAGCTGGCGATAAAGCTTGGCTTTTTTGATTTCATTCATCAGAATCCAATCAGCAGCTCGGAGTATCTCCAGCTTTTCTTTGGTCACTTCACCAATAATGCGAATGGCTAAGCCCGGTCCGGGGAAAGGCTGCCGCCAGACTCTATCCTCGGGCAGGCCTAGAGCTAACCCCACCTGTCGAACTTCATCCTTAAACAAATACCTCAGGGGCTCGATAAGGGCGAAACTCATTTTAGCCGGTAACCCTCCGACATTATGATGGCTCTTTATTTTGGCAGCAGCTTTGGTTTCTACGGAGGTACTTTCTATGACATCGGGATAAAGAGTGCCTTGGGCCAGAAAATCGATCTTACCCAATTTGGCGGCTTCTTCCTCAAAAATTTGGATAAACTCGTTTCCTACCAGGTGTCGCTTCCGTTCCGGATCGCTAACCCCTTTAAGTCGTTCCAGGAATCTATCGGTAGCATCTATGTAAACTACATCCATTTTGAGGTTACGCTTGAAGGTATTAAGCACTCTTTCTGGTTCCTCCCGACGCAATAAGCCGTTGTTGATAAAGATGCAAGTTAATTTATTGCCAATAGCACGGTCAATAAGGATAGCAGTTACTGCCGAATCGACGCCTCCAGAAAGAGCACAGACCACTCTTCCACCACCCACTTGCTCTTTAATTTTATCTACGCTTTCAGCTATGAAATTAGCTGGTGTCCAATTGCCCTGGCAGCCGCATATTTTAAGTACAAAATTCTGGAATATGGTTCTTCCTTGAGCTGTGTGAACCACTTCTGGGTGAAACTGCAGTCCGTAAATACTACTATCGTTACCTATGACAGCAAATGGCGAATTTTCAGTGTAAGCTAGGGTCTTGAAGCCGGGAGGCAGCTCTATTACTTGGTCGCCATGGCTCATCCACACGGGGAGAGATGATGGAAGACCGGCAAAAAGAGGAGAGTCTTCAGCACTTATGTGTAGGATTGTGTGGCCGTATTCGCGCTTTGTTCCCTGAGTTACCTGGCCACCTAAGTGATAGGCGATAGCCTGTGTCCCGTAGCAAATGCCCATCACTGGTAGACGGCTCTCATAAATATATGGTAAAGGCATGGGAGCACCAGAATCATAAACGCTAGACGGACCTCCCGAAAGGATAAATCCTCGGGGGTTAAGGGAAGCTATTTTCTCCCAGGGCGTGTCATGAGGCACAAGTTCACAATAGACATGGCATTCCCGTACTCGTCGGGCAATGAGCATGCTATACTGAGAGCCAAAGTCGAGCACTACTATAGTTTCACGCTCGCTTGGGGGTAGCTTAGGCTCAACTACCGGTTGCTCGCCGCGTAACTCTTTGGCCAGCCCCAGATAAGTGGAGACTTCGATATCATCGCTGGCAGCAATTCTGTGGCTTTCTACCTTCTTTTTCATGGCAGATTTACGGTGGTGGATACATTTAGCTTATCACTATCCTGAACTATTATCAACCGAGATGGGCTAAGTCTTTTCCCCCCTAGCAAAGCTTATCACTTGTGATTAAAGCCTTCCAAACTTTCGAATGCAAGAATAGGAGACCTTCTGAACCAGGCAAGCACCATGCTATACTAACACTAAGAAAGATGGATGTTTCACAACGAGAAATTAAGGAAGGGATTAAAATCCTCCAAAAGGGCGGGGTGATTGCCTACCCTACCGATACGGTCTATGGCCTAGGAGCTGACGCCTTCAATCCCACAGCCGTGGAAAGGATTTATGAGATAAAAAACCGACCCAAGTATCAGCAATTCCCCTTGCTTATCGCTGATGTCAAGCAATTGACTGCTCTGGCTGAGCCGATACCAGAAATTGCCTGGTTTTTAGCAGGGCGGTTTTGGCCAGGCGGGTTAACCTTGGTTTTATCAAAAAAAGATTCGGTGTCTGCCTATCTAGCCTCAAGATCCACCATAGCAGTACGCATTCCTAACCACCCTGTTTGTCAGGCTCTTATTCAACACTTGAGGAATCCCCTAATCGGAACCAGCGCCAATATTAGTGGTCAGCCGGCTGCCTTAACTGCCGATGAAGTTGGACAACAGTTGGGAGGAAAAATCGACCTTATTATCAACGGAGGCCAATGTCCCGGCGGCAGAGAATCCACAATAGTAGATATTACCCATGAACCGCCTATAATTTTACGTCAGGGCACAATACCATCGCATGAGATTGACAAAGCTTATGAGGAATACTTGGAGGCAAAGTGAGTCACATTGGCATAGGCTGTGACCACCGTGGCTTGGCTTTAAAGGAGCTAATTATGCCCTTCCTGCAAAAAGCTGGCCATAGCTATCAAGATTTTGGTTGTTACAGCACTAAGCCTGTGGATTATCCCGACATCGCCCAGAAAGTCGGTAAGGCAGTAGCATCGGGCAATTTCGACCAGGGCATTCTAATATGCAGTACTGGCATAGGCATGTGCATAGCTGCCAACAAAATAAAGGGTGTAAGGGCGGCTTTGTGCCACAACTCATTTACAGCACAACGAGCTCGCCAGCACAACGATGCCAACGTTTTGTGCCTCGGGGGAGAGAATATGGATACCAAGCCAGCTTTGGAAATCGTCAAAACTTTCTTGGCCACGGATTTTGAAGGCGGCAGACACTTACAAAGGGTGAATAAAATAAGAGCTTTTGAAGGAGATCCACGAGAATAATAGCCTTGGCTCTTAAGTATACGACCTGAAGGGCAGTTATTTCGTCAGGTCAAACCAAATATTTACTTCTTAAGTCACGGGACAATTTAGCCATTAATTCCAGAGTCTGATTTGCCGCTTCCGGTGACAAGCCTGCCAAGGTACAAGAAGGAGTTATCAGCCCTTGAGCTATAATCTGCTTGAACTTAACACCGTCCCTGGTGAACGGAGCCATAGCTTCCTCAAGTCGGTCACGAAGACTGGGCAAAGATTCTTTAACTAAAGACTCCTCCTCATTCGGGACTATCCCCCAGGCAATGCTACCACCACGTTCAAGAAAGGATTTCACCTTATCCGAGTGAGTACTTAGTGAAGAGGCATAGTTATAGGCATCGAAGCTGAGAATATCGATTGTGGTGTCTAGAATGACTGACCAGTTAGTGTTTCCGCAGCAGTGCAGTCCCTTTATCCCTTTAATTCCCCCGAACACTTCTTCCAGCAGAACAGGCACTTTTTCCTCAGGAATAGGAGTAAACACCGAGCCTAAAGAAACTAAATAGGGCTCATCAACAAAGATAATAGGGNTAGGCGATATTTCCCTCAAGATGTTTTCTTGCCACGAAGCTTTTAGCCGCAGAAACTTAGCCGCNGCTTCTGCTAAAGTGTCGTCATAGAGGATGCCCAGACCATCCCGACGGGTAACCGCCAAGCCCCAGGTGATGGGACCCGTTACCTGCCCCTTGACTAGTTTATTACCTGCTGCCTGGGAGAGGAAAGCATGAAGCCCGGCAGCATATTCGGTGGAAATACCATATTCACGGGCGTTATCCTGCTCACAATCAATATAGATTTGCTCTAGCTCGCTCTCAAAATTAGCCGCTGGCTCTATATGAATTTTGTCCCCCTTTATAACCACTCCCGGAAAACCCTCGCTGAATTGGATAATCATGTTTTCCCTAGGAGAACGTTCCGGTAATTGTGGCCAGAAGGGAATGTCGGGAAGATGTTTCATAATAATGGAACAAGCCTCATCGGGATTTGTGTGAGGCATGCTGCCGATAGCAGTAGGCAAACATCCAAACTCAAGCCTGTATGACATCTTCCCCCCCATCTAAATACTTGCCAATTAGCATCCCTAGCTCTTTCCTTTTTTCCTTCGGTATGTATTTCGCTTCAGTGGCTATGGCATATTTAAGGGCGCTGGCACAGTCACAGTCTCGTTTTTGCGGTATGGAAGGTAGTAGTAACTTCAGGATTCTCTTGATGGTATCAATGCCCTTCCGCAGGTTGGTTAAAATCATCTCTGTAGTCACCGATTCATAACTCGGATGCCAGCAATCATAATCTGTGACAAGAGCCAATGTGGCATAGCATATTTCCGCCTCTCTGGCTAATTTAGCCTCCGGCAAAGCTGTCATCCCAACAACATCAACACCCCAAGAGCAATAAAGCTGCGACTCAGCCTTGGTGGAGAACTGCGGACCTTCCACGACCAAATAAGTACCGCCTTTATGCACCTTAGCTCCACCCTTAGCACTTGCCTCAAACGAGAGTTGACGCAAAACAGGACAGAACGGTTCTGCGAGAGAGACATGCCCTACTATCCCATTGGTGAAAAAAGTGCTGGCTCTCCCTTTGGTGGCATCAATTAGCTGTTCGGGAATGACTACGTCCAGAGGTTCTATCTCTTCCTTGAGACTGCCCACAGCACTCACAGAGATAATCCTTTCCACTCCCAGAGATTTCAAACCGTAGATATTAGCTTTCGCCGGTAATTCACTGGGGCCTATTCGATGTCCTTCGCCATGTCTGGGAAGAAAGGCAACCTTTACTCCTTCTAAATTGCCCAAAATGATAGCGTCGCTGGGCTCGCCAAAGGGCGTGCTAACCTTTACTTTTTCCACCCCCGTCATCCCCTCCATTTTATAAAGCCCGCTTCCACCAATGATACCAACTTTTACTTCAGACATTTGACACTCACCTACCATTTATAAAATGCATATCGCTTTGGTAGAGCTCTTTTCAGAAACAGATTTTGTAAGCTTTCACTCTTAAATAGGGATGTGTTCATGAGGTCTGATTTCGACGAGCTTGATGGCTTCCGACTCGCATCCCACAGCACAAACCCCACAACCGAAACACTTCTCCGAGTTTATTTGCGCCTTGAGTTTCTTTTCCCCTGAGATCTTGACCATTTCCACCGCTTCAAAGGGGCACCTCTCCACGCAAGTCTGACACCCTGTGCAAGTTGCCTTGTCCACCTCTGCCTGAAATCTGCTCTTAGCCACCCCTTTCTCCAGGATACCATACTTAGTAAGAGGATAGTAAAAGACACAGCAGTCGGCGCAGCAATTGCAAACTATATTGGGAACTCCCGAATTGTTATACACACTATGTATGAGGCCAGCCTCCTCCGCAATATCCATGACCTTCATCGCCTCATCCTTAGTCAGCTCCTTACCAGTCCCTCTGGTTATGGCATATTCTGCTGCCCTGTTTACTTGTAGACAGACCTCAACCGGCAAATCACATCTTCCGGCTATCCTTCGACAAGAGCAACGGGCTAGAGCAAGCTTGGTGGCTTTGTCAAGGATAGCCTCCACATCCTCAGACGGAAGAAGTTTTGTCCCTTTGGAGACGGCTTTTTTGGCTGGAATTACCCTCCACACAGGCATTTTCCAGGTCTGAACCGTCTTCGCCCAATCAGCGTACCATTCGGACTGGCAAAAATCCTCCCAGAGGTCGAGGAGCTCACGCCCCCAGACATCATCCAATCTCACGTCAGTGGCCGTGCCATCATGAAGCTGAAATATATCCCTAGCAAATTGATAGCCCTTAGAAGTCATAAATATGACCCCTTTCTCAAAAAGCCCCTTGAGTATTTCGTTCACTTTTTCTTCTTCCTTGCCCAGCTTCTGGGCAAGCTCAGCCACAGGGCAGGGAAGATAAGCTACTATCTTCGCTTCTTCTTCATCCATGAGCCTTTTGAGCACCTTCTTAAGCCTCTCCGACCCACCATAACCTAGCTTCCCAGCTAAGACTACATAAGCGTCTCCCATTTGTGCACCTCCTTCTTAATTTTGCGTAATGAAAAACATAATCCCCTGCTTCTCCATTCCCCACCCCACCTCACCCTCTTCTTCAAGATATTTCAGGTGAGCCAGAGCTTCTCCAAAAGCAAACAACTTTTGCGCCGGAGGAAACAAATCCCAAGATTTGTAACCTATGTCCCAGGTCATCT
>JGI2173J19968_10000220_pt1 | contig 20141 bp, 15 predicted proteins | sample DeeMarSWOR136_30_FD_19968 | JGI IMG/M metagenome (IMG submission 19968) | reverse complement strand
CATCCCATCTGACTGCCAGAGGATGTGACTCCGGATCCCAATCATTAAAATCTCCGATAACCGAAACCCGTTCGGCGTTCGGCGCCCAGACAGAAAAATAAGCGCCCTCCTTGTCTTCAACAGTCATCGGATGCGTACCCATCTTCTCGTATAGCTGGTAAGAACTCCCCTCTTTGAACAGATAAATATCATAATCGGAAAAAAGAGTTGGCCCGTGAACTACATTTCCTACTCTTTTTGTTTCAGGCATCTGGCTTAGTTTTTCCTTTTTTTTAGGCACGTAATAACCTCTCAATCCTTTTCAAAGCCAAAATTTCCGGACACCGGCCTTTTCTTTCCCATCCCCGGCAAATCCGGATGCAAAGCCATTCCGATCCCCTTCCTGAGAATCACGGGAGCTTCTGCGAAAGAGAACCTACCTTCTGGCTAAGGCTTTATGATAAATGTTCTCATATTTTCGAGCTGACCTCTCCCAAGAAAAATCTTCCCTCATGCCGTTCCTGACCAGATTCAACCAGAGCTCCTGGATGCGGTAAACATCAAGTGCTCTTTTCATCTCTTTTATCAACGCCTGAGAGGAGTACTCAGCAAATTTAAAGCCATTCCCTTTTTTAGTCTTGGTGTCAAATTCTTTTATGGTGTCATCCAGGCCTCCAGTGGCCCGCACCACAGGAATGGTTCCATACTTCAAGCTGTACATCTGATTCAGCCCGCAGGGTTCATAGCGTGAAGGCATGAGGAACATATCCGCTCCGGCTTCAATCTTATGGGCCAGTGTATTGTCAAAAGCGATCTTGACTCCGAAACGGCCCTTATGCTTCTTGCCTATCTCCGCAAACTGCTTCTCATAGATTTCATCGCCGGTCCCCAGCAGAACCATGAGGAACCCAAGCTCCACCAGCTTATCCACAGCTTCGGCAAGGATATCGAATCCCTTCTGGGCGGCCAGCCGGCTGACGATCCCGACGAGCGGGGCTTTTTCAGAACCCTTCAGCTTGAAGGCCTCCATCAGGTCTTTCTTGCACTTCGCCTTGCCTGAAAGACTTTTTTCATTGTAGTTGACGACGATGTGGGAGTCAGTCTCAGGATTCCATTCTCTGTAATCCACACCGTTCAGCACGCCGTGGACATCACTGCTTCTTTCCTTAAGGATGCCTTCCAGGCCATACCCGAATTCCGGAGTCTGGATCTCCAAGGAATATTTCTCGCTTACTGTGGTTATGATATCAGCAAAGACAATCCCGCCCTTCAAAAAATTCATCTGACCGTAATACTCGAACCTGTTTAAGGAGTAGAACTCAGCGGGCAGCCCACTGACAGCCATGTATTCAGGAGGGAAAATGCCCTGGTAGGCCAGGTTATGGATGGTGAGGACGGTTCGCACACCTTCGAAAAAAGCATCATACATATACAGACTCTTCAGGTAAGATGGGATAAGACTCGTCTGCCAGTCATTGCAGTGGATGATGTCCGGTTTGAAGCTGATCAGCTTGCTCAGGTTTAAAATTCCCCGGCTGAAGTAAATGAACCGGTCAGCGTTGTCGAAGTAGTCCCCTTCGGATGTGCTGTAGAGCATACTTCGGTCAAAAAACTCATTCTTCCGGATAAAGTAAACCGAAAGGTTGGGTTCGAGCTCGGAATAAAAAACTTTATCCTTTAAAACCTGCCCTCTATAAGGGACCTCCAGCGCTCCTTCGATGCCATTCAATTCGTAAGGCCCTTCCATCACCGAACGGTAGAGGGGCATGACCACAACGACCTGATGCCCTAAAGAGGCCAGGGCGGCGGGTAAAGAGCCAGAAACATCGGCTAAACCGCCGGTCTTGGCAAAAGGTGCAACCTCAGAGGATGCAAACAGGATTTTCAAAGGCGTGGATTTCTTCATGGCGGAAAAAAGTTCACTCCTTATCCCACATCTTTATCAGATACGGCTTCAATTGTTCAAAGTTCTGAGCCTGCCTTTCGATAACCTCCTCTGCCTGAGCGTTGTTCATGTCTTTGGTCTCATTGATGAATGAAGCCACCCTGGCATAATAAAGAGGACGCATGATTTCCACTAACTTTCCCCTGTCCCTCTTCCAGCGGTGGAAGGTGGAGGCGAAATCATAGACGATCTTTACCCAGTCTTCCGTAGACATATGAAAATGATCTTTCTTCCTGTTTCTGGCCAGAGATTTAAGAACAGCAAAGCTTTCCGGGTTGATGATCTTTTCCCAGAGAACAGACAGGTTGTTAAATCCTTCCTTGTAATTCTCCACCATTCCCGGCAGGTCCACGGAGAAAGGCTCAGGCTCCTGGGAAAGAGGCACTCCGTACACCGGAACAGGAGTGCTGTCTTTAACACTCTTCCAGAGTTCGGCGTGGCTTTCCATAAGCTGAAAGAGCGGATGAACCACCTGTCTGAACATTGGACCGAGGTTTTCCAGAGGATCTTTCACATCATGGACCTTGGTTCCGAGATAAGCCTGACATATGGATTTGCCTGAGACGATGGCCGAAATGGTCATCCAGATGTCAATCCCGAACTTGGCGATGTCCGTCACCCAGATATCCTGGCCGCAGTAGAAGTAGTGGTCAATCATGGCCTGGGAAAGGCCGAAGTCGCCTCCTATGGGCTGGCGAACCCGCTTGCCGAATAGAGCCCGGGTGAGGTTATAAGCGATGTTGTTGGTGATGGTGGCGTCGTATTTATAACGGGCATAAACGGGCGCGACAAAATCATGTCTGTGCTCCAGGACAGGGTCGGCAAGAGCCTTGATCCATTCTGGCTTTATGCTCCGCAGGTCAGCATCGCACAGAACACAGGCTCTGGAATTCAGCGAATTCGCTGCTTCGAATATCATCCGGAGAGCGCTGCCCTTGCCAGGAAGTCCCCGATAAATGGTGACCATTTTCTCGATGAACGGATAAACAGTCTTGTCCCTGGCAAGCTCTCTGGTGTCGTCGGTGGAGCCGCCGTCCGAGATGATGATCACAGCCTTCAGGTCTTGGTAGTGTTTGGCGATGCCTTCACTGGCCATGTCGATCACATGTTCGATGGTCGAGTCATTATTGAAGCAGGGGATGCCGACGATCAAATCCACCTGCTCGATCTTCTCCAGGCGTCTGATCGCCCAGGGCCGCAGTGCCGTATGGAACTTCATCGTTTTTCCTTTCAGCGTTTACAACAGCCTATATAATAGCATAAGAACCAGTTTTCGCAAAAAATTCATTAAGAGTCGTAAGCATCTCTATTTCCGTGATGAGAAGCACCCCTGACCTAACGGAGAGGTGAGGCGTCCGTTCCCCTCCATCCGAAGCCCATGGAAGAGGGTGGGAGGATCTTGGCTTGGATGGAGGGGAACCGGCGCTGTAACAAATACCACCTTCATAATTCACTATCACGGAAATAGAGATGCCCCCTTAAATGTCCGAAATGCAGACTTATCCGGGCAGAACGCTCTGGACGGTATCCACTTTACATTAATCATTCAGGGACTTTAGAATAGATTGAGTCCTGTCTCTATCAGGACCAGAATCGAGAGAAGTCTAGCAAGGAAGGAAAAAGGAAATGATTGCCAAAAAAATCACTAAAATCATCAGGAACTATTTTGTCGCGGGAATGATAACCATCATTCCCGTATGGATAACGGTCCTGGCCATCATGGCCATTGTCAATCTGGTCACCGACACGTTCAACCTTCTCCCCCCAGCGCTCCAGCCGAGTACATATTTTCCGTATTTTGGCGTGGAGCTTGTTATCGCTCTTTTTCTTATTATCATAGTTGGGTTCATCGCCAATAATTTCTTCGGGAAGAGAATCATCAAGCTCGGAGAATCCATTCTGGCAAAGATTCCGATCGTGAAGACCGTCTACCAGAGCGTGAAGCATCTCACCACAGGTATAGTGAGTGATAAAAAGATATTTTCACGGGTTGTGCTGATAGAGTTTCCGATTAAGGGAATTCTATGCATCGGATTTGTGACTGGCGAGGATACTCAGCTCCTCGGGGGCCGTGAAAAAAGAAAAATGCTGAAAATATTCGTGCCGACGACTCCCAATCCCACCACAGGATTCTTTTGCCTGGCTCCAGAAGAAGAGGTCAAGCCTCTCCACCTCAGCGTTGACGAAGCATTCAAGATGATAATGTCCGTCGGTTATTCTGACCTAAAAATTGATTTGTGAAAAATGTCCCTAGTTTTTCGGTCAAATTTTCGAAATATATTGCATTCCTCATGAAATTGTCTGCACAATATACAATTATGTGAAAATCCTTGGAGAATGACTTAGGAGAGCTGGGATGAACCTGGATGCAGTGGTTGGCTCAGAGATATTCAAATGGATTGTCCTTCCTCTTCTCATTTTTTCAGCACGAATACTGGATGTCAGTCTGGGAACACTCCGCATCATTTTTGTCTCGAGGGGGCTGAAATACCTGGCCCCGTTGGTCGGTTTTTTTGAAGTCCTCATCTGGCTGTTAGCCATCAGGGTGATCATGCAGAACCTGAACAACTTCGCCTGCTATATTGCCTACGCAGCAGGATTCGCGACGGGGAATTTTGTCGGGATTTTCATCGAAAAAAGACTGGCCATCGGGAATTTAATCATCCGAGTCATCACCCGGAAAGATGCCACCCCACTCATCAAGCATCTCCGCTCAAGAGGGTATGGAGTGACAAGCATCAAGGCTGAGGGCTCTGAGGGCGATGTCCATATCATTTTTCTCATCATCAAACGCCATGATCTCGAAGCCATTACCGGGATAATCAAGGATTTCAACCCCAATGCTTTCTACACAGTAGAAGATGTCAGGCTGGTCAGCAGGGGCATATTTCCGATGAATAAATCAAGCGTATCTCATATTCCGGTCATCGGATCTTTCATGTTCTGGAGAAAGGGAAAATAAGTCTCTTCCTCTCCGGTGATTATCATCTACAGGAAATCACATCCTCCTTCTATGCCTTTAATCAATTTATTCTCTGCTGCTTGCTACTGTTGGATGCGGATGAAGAATTCGCCTTTGAGGGAGGTCTGCCTGGCTGTCAACACGATCCTGTATAATTGGTCTCCCCAGGAAGATTTCAACCGGTCATCTTCCAGGGAAATCTTCTCAATCTCTGCCTGAAACCTGCTTTTGTCATAATGGATGTAAACTGGCTTTAAACCTCCTGCTCCTTCAGGATTCTCCAGCCTGATCTTTCCCTCTTCTTCCAGCTCAGGCCTCCGCCAGCTCATCAAATTCATCTGGAGAGGCTGCTGGAATTCCGTGAGCTCGTATCGGTCATGAACGATGACCTGCTTCCCTCTTTCCATTGTAACTGTCCGCGTCCAGGATTTGACTTTGGCTTCCTCAGGATAGGCCCGGGATATGTCGAGGCTGAACATGGCTTTCTTCTTTCCCACCTCGTATTTAACGTTTCTGGCCTGGAACTCCCGCCCATTTTTCTGCATGAGGCCGTTGACGGTGGGAAGATTATGGAAAGCCGACTGCATGGTCCAAATCTCATACCGCCTGGAACTGAAGGTCTTGGCGGTGTATGTTTCGACCCCGACATCGATGAGAGCGGGATAGCCGTCCGCATAGACGATAAAATTCCCCACATCATTATGATTATGGCTTTCCGCGTTATGACCGCCTTTGGCCGCCAGATAAAGGCCATTCTTCGAGCCCTCAACCGACCTCGCACCCATGACCTGAAGCTCCGGCAGCCAGAAATCGCTCAAGAGCAGCTCTCTTGGCTCGGTCTTCAGCAGTTCATCAAGATGAAAGAGTGCCGGCAGGACTCTTACCAGGCATCCCCAACCTCCCCGGATATAATCTTCCCCGAGGTTTTGTCTCCGGGCCAGGAAAGCCCCAAATCCCATCAAATCCGCATCTCCGATACTCTTTCCGTAGCGGAAAACAACGCTGGCATCGGGATTCAGCTTGGCGGCAGCGTCGGCGAAGTTGATGAAGTACTGGTCGTTTATGTAAACCCGGAAGATATAGCGGCCCATCTCCTTGATCAGCGGCTCATCGAAGATGTCGATCTTCCCCTGTGAAGCGCTGGCCAGCAGTTCCAGGCAATCATACAGCGAAGCTCCGGCTCGATTCCAGTAGCCCGGGCCTTCGTCACAGCCGCCGTCCCTCGGATAGGGATTGAGAAAATTATCCAGACATTTGAGGATCTTGTGGACGGATTGAATCCTTCTCTGTTGGTCATTTTCCAGAATCAGAACAGCGGTCAGCCAGTTGGAGCAAATCCAGGGATTCCAGTTGTTGACCATCCCGCCGCCAAAACCCATCCACCAGAAGTCGTCTCTTTCCAGGTTGACTGACATGATCCTGCGCTGGACTTCATAATGAATGCGCTCGGTGATCAGAGGAGAGATGCGGTCGAGCTGTTCGCCCAAAAGGTAATGGATCCAGGCCAGGAGCATCCCGGTCTCCGCGGCAAAGAGGTCCACCGTGGGCTCTTTGACATCGGGAAGGCCAGGGCCTTTTTTTTGAGCTCCGACATGAGCGGGGACTCCCCAATAGGTCTCCTCGCAGATGGCCCAGACACCATCCATGATATCGTCCAGGAAACGCCCTTTCCCTTCAATGCATTCGGCGACCACCATCTCCGCCAGTCTGACACGCCTCCCGTTAGAAATTTCCTGATAGTTCGTCCGGTTCCCGCTCCGGACGAATTCCAGAAAAATGGAGGCCTTGGGTATCTCCCAGTCGCAACCGAGATGTTTCTCCCCTTGACGAAGGTGCGCTGTCCGGACCTTCTCTGGAAGCTTTAGCCATCCGGCCCGCTCTGAAGCCCTGGGAAAAGGATGCCACTCCGCAGCCGGGATGATGATCTCTTCGAGCCTCTCCAGCGTGTATTTTCCGCTGAGCAGGTTCAGGTCTTTCTTGTTATCAGAGGGATAAAGTGAGATGGATATGATCATAGAGATGGCTAAGAGGATTATTGTTCTTTTCATTTGAACTCCTCCTTTAGAAACAAAAGAAGCTTTTTCTTTTTGTGTGTCATGAATTTATTCAGTTTCTTTACATGGAGTAAATCAGGAATAACAACTGGCCACCGCCCTTTCTCCAATAATTGGGGACTGCCCCCAATTTTCTTGCGTTATCACCTTTAGCATTAATATATCAGGAAAGAATCGAAGTCAAAGTCAAAAAAAGCAAACAATTGGGGACTGCCCCCAATTTTTTTTCATCAGGAAATGTCAGATGTTGAGATGCAACCCCTTTTATCATAAAATACACAGCAGTGTGATAAGGGTCAGAGCATCAGGTATTTTATCCTTTCCGAGATGGAATAGACGGAGGCGGTTCTTTACTATCTTGAATAATGACCGAAAGAAAGGAGTCTGATCATGAAAAAAAATCGGTTTGGACGTCGCGCCTTCATAAAACAATGCCTGACGGGATCTGTCGCTGTGGCCGGACTATCCTGTAAAAACCTGTTTATCGGAAAAAAAGGCAAAGTCTATGATCCCCAAGGACTGCCCACTCGAGTCCTGGGAAAGACCGGAGTGCGCATTCCCCTTATCGTTGTAGGTTGCGGCAGCCGATTCTGTACGGTTCAAGAACCGGAAAAAAGTGTGGAAATCCTCAATTACGCCCTGAACCACGGCTTTTACTACTGGGATACAGCCCATGACTATGTCTACAACAACGTGGTCAGCGAAGAGCGACTGGGGCTTGTCCTCAAAGACCGGCGGGAAGAGGTTTTTCTGTCCACCAAGGTCGGCGAGAGGACCTACGACGGCGCCATGCGTCATTTTGAGGAAAGCTTGAAGCGCCTCCAGACCGACCGGCTCGACCTCCTGCAAATCCATCTCATCCGCTCTCTGGAGGACGTGGAAAACATCTGCGCTGAAGACGGCGTGCTCAAAGCCCTCCGCAAGCTCAAGGACGAAAAAGCGACCCGTTTCATCGGATTCTCAGGGCACCTATCCGCAGAGGCGATGATGGAGATGCTTAACCGCTATGATTTCGACACCATGCTCATCGCTCTTAACCACTACCAAGAGCGCCAAGGGGACTTCGAGAAGCAGGCCGTACCTGCGGCAGCTGAGAAGAAAATGGGGATTTTGGCGATGAAAGCTATCCGTCCCCGGGAAACAGTGAAAGGCCTGGCTGCGGATGACCTGATCCGCTATGCCCTGAGCCTCAAACATATTGATGCCGCAGTCATCGGCACGGACAGCCTCGATGTTTTGAAAAAAAATATCGAGTTAGTGAGGAACTTCAAGAAGATGACCCCTGAAGAGATGAAGAAGATCGGTGTTGACCTGGAGCCCGTCTTTGCAGGCCATAACCTTCCCTGGATGGATCCGGGGTATACGGACGGTGTCCGGGTTTGATGAAGAGCGGATGTTGATAGCCCATGTTCAAGAAATTCACTCGTCTTTCTGCAGAAATCGAAAAAAGGGAACGAATAGAATGAATTTATCACTCAAGACGATCAGAGTCCTTTTTGTTCTGGCCATCCTTTTCTTTTTTACGAACTGCGGGAAAAACGGGAGTAACGAGCTCCCTTTTCTGGCTAGTTATGACTTTGAAGACGGAAAAACGCAGGGATGGCAGCCCAAAATTCCTGAGAACTGGCAGGCTGTCGAAAAAGACGGCTCCAAGGTCTATGAGCTCATCTCGCCCGGAGAACAGGGCGAAATCCGGGCTCCCACATCCTGGTCAATCCTTCCCGAACACGACATCACCTCATTCGTCTTCACAGGCCGCCTGAAATGCATGGCAGAGGCCTCCAATCCCCACCGGGACATGTGCCTATTCTTTCACTTTCAGGATCCGGTCCATTTCTACTACGTCCACTTCTCGGCTTCGAGCGATGGGCTTCACAATATCATCGGTTTCGTCAACGGAGCTGACCGGGTCAAGATAAACTCTGAGCCGCCAGGAGAGTCCGTGTTCCGCCTCAAGGACAGGGACTGGCACAGTTTCAAGCTGACCTATGAGGCCACAACCGGGGAAATCAAAGCTTTTCTCGACGACATGGACACACCGATCCTGACCGCCCGCGACAAAACACTGACGCACGGGCATATCGGAGTCGGCTCCTTCGATGACACGGGTTATTTTGACGACATCGCCCTCTGGGGAAAGAAATATTAAATGAATGGGAAAAAGGGAAGCTGATTAATTGGAAAGCTGCAATAATCCAGTCATTAAAACGCCGATTTGTATGCCGGAGAGAATTTCAACGGATCATGAGGTCCTCTGTTTTTCGTTAATTTCTTTCTCCGAGAGATTTGAGTCCAGTTCATCTTCATTTGTCTTCATAATCTGATGGCAGCACCTTCGAATGAAAGCAAAGAACTTCATCAAAGTGATGATCTCCGCCGCGGCCTGCCCATGGTCGAAGCCCGGGACCCTGAAGCGCTGGAGAGGGAGAGACGGGTTTTAAGAGAGATCAATGCCCGGCCGCACTTCTGGCAGCGGTGGAAAGGCTACTGGGGACTTTCCGGACCCGGCTGGGTTCAAAGTGCCCTGACTCTCGGCGCAGGCTCTGCCGGTTCCGCCATTTTTGCCGGAGCTGTCTACGGCTACAAGCTGCTCTGGGTGCAGCCGGTGGCCATGTTCCTGGGAGTGATGATGTTCGGCGCCATAGGCCACCAGCTTCTCGCCACCCGAGCCCGGCCTTACGACGTGTTCTGGAAAAAACTGCATCCTAGCCTGGCTCTTCTCTGGGGTTTCAATGTCCTGCTGGCTTCCATAGTCTGGCAGTTCCCCCAGTATTCCCTCGGGACCGCGGTCTTCAAAGATATCTTCGCCGTCTTCGGTCTCGACATGCCCAAGGGAACGATCGCTCTGGTGCTACTGGCGTTCGCGACCGCTGTCTGCTGGGGCTACGGCCGCGGCAGCCGGAAAGCCATACGAATTTTCGAGAGAACGCTTAAATACATGCTTTTGCTCATGATCCTCTCCTTCCTGCTCGTAGTCATCAAGACCGGACTGGACTGGATCGAGACGCTGAAGGGCTATTTCTCTTTTCATATTCCGCGCAGCCGGGAGGGCATCACCATAGTCCTGGGGCAGCTGGGCGCAGCCGTCGGAGTCAATATGACCTTTCTCTACCCCTACACCATGCTGGCCCGCGGCTGGGGAAAAGAGCACCGCAGGCTGAAGAACTTCGACCTGGGCACGTCGATGTTTCTCCCTTTTGTTCTCTCCACGAGTTTCGTCACCATCGCCTGTGCCAACACCCTGTATGCCCAGGGAATCAAAGTCCAGGATGCAGTGGACGCGGCCCATGCTCTGGAACCGCTGGTTGGCCTCACCTTCGGGCGCCTGATCTTCTCTTTCGGCATTTTGAGCATGTGCCTCACCACGCTCGTCATCGAAATGCTTATCTGCGGGTTTGTGCTCAGCGAGATGTTTAGTTTCGAGCCCCGCGGCTGGGCTTACCGGGCCAGCACCATGCTGGCCAACATCGGTATCCTCGGCGCTTTCTACAAGATGCCTTTCTGGCTACCGGTCATCACCTCATCGTTCAATCTGCTCATGATGCCCGTGGCCTACATCTGTTTCTTTATCCTCCAGAATAAAAAAAGCTACCTCGGCAAAGAAATCAACCGGGGAATCAAGGGAACCGCATGGAATATCGTCCTGTTTGTGGCGATCCTGGTCGTGGCCGCAGGCGCAGCGATAAAGGTCCTCTCGGTTCTCGGCTACTGGCAGGATTAAGAAGGGGCGGGGCGGGACGGCGGCGCCTACTTCTCGGACCTTTTATAGCTGACAGAGATCCCGGCCCAGCTCGAGCTCTCGTAGGTCGTCTCCATGTTGGGCAGGCTCTCCAGATATTCAACGAAACTTCCAACGCCGTACTGGCGCCTTCCCCGTCTTCCCGAAACATTATGAGCGGCGAAACATCCGTCCACCTCGAGCTTGGGCAGGACCGCGATCAGATAATTCTTGTACCAGCCTTTGTCCGCATCACAGAAGACAAAGTCGAACGGTCCTTTGAGCCTGGGGACGAGCTCATGGGCATCGGCGAGCCTGGCGTCGATATACTCGGAAAGTCCGGCCTCTTCAAAATTGGCCAAGGCCTCCCTATAACGTCCTTCATCGATCTCGACGGTAATCAGCTTGCCTCCGGTCTTGCTCAGCGCCCAGGCGATCCAGATCCCTGAATGTCCGGTGGATGTCCCGATCTCCAGCGCTTTGGTGTAATTATTCTTGATGACAAGATCGTGGAGGATCCTGCCGTCGACCGCTGGAACATTCATGTCTCTCCATGAATATCTGTGGTCGTCGAGAAATTTTCTGACCCTCTCATCCAGGTTGGGGTTCTCTTGGGTCTTAGAGGATGAGGTCAAAGCATTTTCAGCCGATAAAAATAAAACGACCGTGCTGAAAAGCAGAATACAGAATTTAGATTTGACTGACATAAGAAAATCCTCTCATTGAGATTGAAAAAACGGAAGGAAGTCGATGAAATAAGCTATATTTCATAAAATCCTTCAATTTCTTAATAATTTTAGCCATGTACGTTTTTTTGACGAAACGACCTGCATTTTCTTCCCTAAGACTAAAATTAAGGAAAGACCACTCTGACCTGCATCCATTTCTTCTTTCGGTTTATTGATTATCAGTATTTGCTGTGTTACAAATGTCGGTGAATGAGACCCTTGAGCCCAGAGATAAAGAAAATAACAGCGCACATGAACGCAATCCCTGAGATCCAAAGCAAACAGGAGAAACTCAATGAATAGACAGAGCGCAAGCTTTTTAGGGACCGCGGCGGCAGTGTTCTTATTCCTCACCGCGGTAACCGCGGACCTCCAACCCCATGCTTCTGCCTGCGTTTGGGACAGCGCGAGCTGGAAAAATCCCACCCGTCCCACTCATTCCTTAATAACGAAGTGGGCTATCGAGGCGCTTGGAGAGGACTATCCCGAGCTTGTGGAATACAGCGAACAACTGATAGATGGGGCCAACGTAGAGGTTCACGAGCTGAAGATAAAATGCACCAAGTACGGAGTGGATTTCAACCAGCGCCGAGCGGAGAGATACATCGGGACCAATGCGGGCTGTGAGCGACCGGATCTGATCTGGGATGACAGTCTGGAAGCCTGCCAGAATGGGCAGATTGAACTGGCCTATTTCACTCTCGGGGTGTTGCTTCATCAGATCCAGGATATGTGCGTTCCCTCTCACGCAAATAACATCTACCACCAGGGCAACCTGACCGAGTTCGACAATTTTGAATACATGGCCCTCTGGAACTGGAAACCGAAAATGGAGGATATCGAAGTCGAGGACCCGGTATTCGAGAATCCCTCGGACTACTATGATTTCTCTATATCATGGTGCCAAGAGGATGCCCCGGACTATAAGAGCCGCGACCAGTTCTCAAAGACATGGACCTTTGCCAGTGCGGATGAACGATGGCTGCTCAGCAGGCGCCAGGGGGCAGCCTGTCTGGTAACGATGTGGGCTCTGGAATCGGCCATCCTGAAATTCCACGAAGTCCTGCCAAAGAATTAAATAGCCGATCATCATGCCCTTCATTTAAGAATCTTTCTTGACAATTTATATAACAGATGTTATATTACATATGTTATTATTAATTCGAATCTCTATCACCGGAAAGGAAATCAATGTCACCGCCAAAAATAAAGTTCAACAAAGAAAAAATTTACGAGGCCTCCTTTGCCATCCTGAAGGAAAAAGGATGGGCCCAGGTCTCAGCCCGCAGCATCGCCAAAGAGCTTGATGCCTCGACCATGCCCATCTATTCAACCGTGGAGTCGATGGAGGAAGTCGAAAAAGAGCTGAAATCACGCACTCTAAAGACGATGCACGAATACCAGCTAGGTCAATACACCGCTAATCCCTTTCTCAACTCGGCCATCGGTTACATCCTCTTTGCCCGCGACCTCCCCCATCTCTTCAGGTTCCTCTACTTCGAACGGCCCGAACCGATCTCCGGACTGGAGTTAAAAGAGCTGAAAAAACGGCTTCCCAAGGAACTGCGCAAGCTTGCCGCCGACTACTTCAGGAAAAAAGGACCTCTGGATCTCAATGAAGTCACTCTCTACAACTGGATCTTCACTCATGGACTGGCCGTTCTTCTCTACAGCGGCGTTCTCACCAGCTTCAGCGATGAAGAGATCGTCACCATGCTCGAGAACGCAGGGAACGCCTTCTTCAAACTGGAAAAGTTGAAGAGAAAAGGCTCCAAAAATAAATAAGTCAGGAGACTCCAATGAAGCTCAAAAAAATCTTACCCATCATCGGTCAATGGATCGCTCTCTCCATTATCATGCTCCTTCTCTGGATGATCACCATGGGGATCATGACCTCCTTGCTTATCGGGGGCACGGGCTCATCCTCTGAAGCCTCGGCAGGTGTCCTACTGGGCATGGCGGCAGTCTGCTTCATCAACACCGCTGTGATCATGTACCTCATTCTTCGCTCCCGCTGGCGCGGGATCAAGCTGGTCGCTTTCGTGGCATTCGTGCATTATATCGTTCAATTTTTCATGGGCGGAGTCGAAGCGATATTTTTTCAATCAAGCCTGAAAATCCCCCTTAAACTGGTCTATGCCCAGCTTGCCAGCGGGGCGGTCTTCGCCCTTCTCTTTGCCCTTATAGCCGCTCTCATCCTGGGCAGGATGAAACCGCCAAAAGAAGCGCCGGCAGCGCCTAATATGCAGCTCATCATGCCCAAAGGTGAATTCATCCTTAAATATCTCATCCTCAGTCTCATCGTCTACCCGCTGTTGTATTTTCTGTTCGGCTATTTCGTGGCCTGGCAGTTTCCGGCTGTCCGGGAATTCTATTCCGGCTCTGCCGTCCTGGCTCCATTCTTTCAATTCATACGAACTCAGCTCGCCGCCAATTCATTACTGGTCTTCTGGCAGATGGCACGGGGAGCGGTCTGGGTTCTGGCCGCTCTTCCAGTCATCCGGATGATGAACGGCACGGCCAGGGAGGTAGCGGTGACGCTGGGCCTTATTTTCGCTCTGGTCATGAATTCCCTGCACATCCCCCCGAATCCCTACATGCCGGGAATGGTTCGCTTTGCCCATTTTATCGAAACCGCCAGCTCCAATTTTCTGTGGGGGATGCTCATCGTCTGGCTCTTCCACCGCAGGCACGCATCGATTCCCGATCTTCTCCGGAAACAGGCGAAGCAAGTATCTCTCAAACCAGCCCCTCAGGAAAAATCCTGAAACTTTGGGTTTTTTTTTACCGGAGGAGGCTTGAATCTAGAAATTGAGGTTTATCCCAAAGTGACAGAAATTAAACATGAAAAGAAGTTCTCCCCATTTCATGAGAAAAATATCCCAGAGGAGGGTCAACAATACTCCTCCCCATTTTAAATTACTCCCTGTTTGTGTAGAAAAAATGGCCTAATAAATCAGGCAATCCCCAGTTTATACTTCAAAGCGTTGAGCGTGTTCCTCATCAGCATGGTGATGGTCATCGGACCCACGCCGCCCGGCACCGGCGTGATCCAGCCGGCTATCTCCTTGGCTGCCTCAAAATCCACATCGCCCTTGAGGATAGCCACTTCCTTGCCGGTCTTTTCGCTGATCTTGGTCCCGACTCTGTTGACACCGACATCGATGACACAGGCTCCGGGCTTGATCCACTCGGGCTTGACCAGGCCCGGGACACCAGCCGCCACGATCAGGATATCCGCCCGTTTGCAGTGGGAAGCCATGTCCCTGGTGCGGGTGTGGACCACGGTCACGGTCGCGTTGGCGCCTTCGGCCTTTTGCAGCAGCATGATGGCAATGGGTTTGCCAACGATATTGGACCGGCCGACGACAACCACCTCTGCGCCCTCGATCTTCACGCCGGCGCGCTTGATCAGCTCATGAATTCCCGCCGGAGTAGGAGGCGCAAACCTGACCTCGGAACCGCCGATCACCAGCCGGCCCGTGTTCACCGGATGGAAACCGTCTACATCCTTATCCGGGTCGATAGTGTTGATGACCTTTTTCTCGTCTATATGCTTGGGCAGCGGCAGCTGGACCAGTATGCCATGGATGGTCTTGTCCTTATTGTATTTTCTCACCAGGGCCAGAAGCTCGTCCTCGGAAATAATATCCGGCCTGTTGACCTGAACCTCTTTGAAGCCGAGGCTGTTGGCTGTTTTTATCTTGGCTGTGACGTAGGAGACCGAAGCGGGATCCTCTCCGACCAGGATGGTCACCAGACCGGGAACCGCACCATGTTCCTCTTTTATCCGGTCAACCTCCGCCTTTATCTCTGCCAGGATCTCCTCCCTGAGCTCTTTCCCCTTGATAATTTTTGCCGTCATTTTCTACTCCCTTTTTTGTATCAGACGATCCGCTTAAAAGCAGACCTTGATATTCAGAATCGATCGAATTTTCTCTTCACCTGAGGCGCTGGATCCCTGTGCTCCTCTGCATTCCTTTCCAGCCTTACGATCTTTCGAACGTGCCCGCAGTGTGAATACCACAAAAAACACACGATTTCAAATTCTTTTATTCGGATGACATTCCTGCATTTTGTATTGATAACATTGGCTTGATGTGATATTGGAGAAGGGAGGTGAGAACCGGTATTCGGGGAATTTTTAAGGGAGGAATCAGATGAAAAGACGTCAATTCGTGCAATCCTTGGGACTGGGGATGGCCACTCTGGCGATTCCCGGCTGCATACCCTTAAAGAGAGCCCTTTCTAAAAGACCCAACATCCTGTTCATCATGGCAGACGACCATGCCTCACATGCCATGAGCTGCTACGGGAGCGTCATCAACAAAACACCTCAGATCGACCGCATTTCCGAAGAAGGCATCCGTTTTGACAACTGTTTCTGCACCAACAGCATCTGCGCTCCCAGCCGGGCGGTCATCCTGACCGGAAAGCACAGCCATTTCAACGGTGTCCGGGACAATGCCATCCACTTTGACGGCTCCCAGCAAACATTCCCCAAACTCCTCCAGCTGGCCGGATACCAGACCGTGATGATTGGCAAGTGGCATCTCAAGAGCGATCCCACCGGCTTCGACTACTGGAACATTCTTCCAGGACAGGGGAATTACTACAATCCCGACCTGATCGAGATGGGCGAGAGAAAACAATATTCTGGATACGTCACAGACCTCGTCACAGATATCGCCCTCGATTTTCTGGAGAACAGGCGCGACAGGACAAAGCCTTTCATGATGATGCTCCATCACAAGGCTCCTCACCGCAACTGGCAGCCGGCTCCGCGTCATCTCGAGATCTATGATGACCTCGAGTTTCCTGAGCCGGATACTCTTTTTGATGACTACTCGACTCGTTCCGCGGCCGCCCTCGAGCAGGAGATGTCGCTCCGCGACCACATGCATATCGAATACGACCTGAAGATGGGCAATCCTCCAGAACGGCTGGACGATAAACAGAAATGGACGTGGAAAGAAGCTTACGGCCCGAAAAAAATTGAATTTGAGCTGAAGAAACCGGAAGGCGATGAACTGGTCCGCTGGAAATACCAGCGCTACATGCAGGATTATCTTGGGTGTATCGCTGCCGTGGATGAGAACATCGGAAGGGTTCTGGATTACCTGGACAAAGCCGGTCTGGCCGAGAACACCATCGTATTCTACACCTCTGACCAGGGATTCTATCTGGGGGACCATGGCTGGTACGACAAACGGTTCATGTACGAGGAATCCCTGCGCATGCCTCTCATCGCGCGTTTTCCCGGCGCCATCAAGGCAGGTTCAGTCAACGACGATCTGGTCTGCAACCTCGATTTCGCCTCCACTTTTCTCGAGCTGGCGGATGTTGATATCCCCCCGGACATGCAGGGGCGTTCCCTGTCCAGGCTTCTCCGCAACCGCAAAGTGAAAGACTGGCGCAAATCTATCTACTATCACTACTACGAGTATCCTGCTGTCCACATGGTGAAAAGGCATTACGGGGTTCGGACCAAGAGGTATAAGCTGATGCACTTCTATTACGACATCGATGCCTGGGAGCTGTACGACCTGGAGAAAGACCCCAAGGAGCTGCACAATGTCTACGATGACCCGGCCTATGCCAGCGTGGTCACGGAAATGAAGGCTGAGCTGAGGCGCCTCCAGGAGTTCTACGGAGATTCGGACGAGCTGGCCCAGAAGCTCCTCCAGGAAGACATGGAGAAACGGAAGAAAAGATAACAGGATTAATTCTCTTTAGAAGACAAATACAGAAACAGAATAAATCCCCCCAGGCATATCCCGAAGATCAGGATCATGGTTAGCAGAGCTTCAATCGTCATTTTTATCCAGAGAAAGCTTTTTTGTGATGAGCTTGTTAAAAATTATAAAAATCCCAAGGGCGACGGCCCATTGAAAGATCACTGTTCCGATCGATGACTTTGAAAATATATTCCACCAGTTCCCGGGATTAGCAGAGTAACTATCCCAGAACCACCAGCCCAGCATGGCGATTATCTGGACAGGAAGGAAAAAAGTCACCAGAAAATCAAACCATCGGCCCAACCTGATTTTGTGCTCCGGCCGAGTGATGATTTCTTCGCGGATTTTTCGCGGGCCGGCCTTGAGTACGAGTATGAGGAAGAACGAGCCGCTCACCACCAGCCCCATAGCCCAGACCCAGTCCTGATTGTTGAAAAAACCCATGCTCAGGGCAGAAGGAAGCCCCAGGACAAAACAGCATACCCCGACGATCGTCACGGCTTTTTTCCTGGTCAATCCTGTATCCATGAAGATCCGGGAAATCAGCTCCAACTGAGAAATGAGTGAAGAAAAGGCAGCAAAGCAGAGCGCCAGGAAGAAAAGCGCAAGGAAGAAATTTCCGGATGGGATCTTGGAAAACAGGATAGGGATCCATTTGAAAGTCAATCCTTCGTTTCCCTGTTTCATGATATCCAGCACTTTTTCCTGAGCCAGATTCTGACCGGCGAAAAACGAGAAAACCGTCGGTATCACGGCTGCTGCGGCCAGGAGTGAAGCCAAATTGTTGCCGAATCCCAGGGTGGCTGTAGTCAGCAGCGGATTTTCCTTTTTCCGGGAGTACACTCCCAGGGTTAGCATCAAACCCCATCCTGCTCCGGTGGACCAGGCGGCCTGGCTCAGGGCATTCAGCCAGACCTTTATGTTTCCCAACTGGGCTAGATTGGGGGAGAAAAGAAAATTCAGACCCTGCACAGCACCGGGAAGGGTGAGAGAACGGCTCACTGCTATCAAAAGGAGCACAAAGAGAGACGGGATGAGGATCTTGTTCGCTCTCTCTATGCCCTTGACAACTCCAAAATAAATGATGGAACAACCGATAAAAATAGCCAGGAAATGGAAGCCGACAGGCTCCCAGGACGAAGTGAAAGTCTCCCAGTATTGGATCGGCTCTTTCCGGATTAATCCCTGAAAGCAGGTGGCAAAGAAGTATTTGACGCACCAGCCTGTCACGACCGTATAATAAAAAGTGATCGCTGCCGTCACAAAGGCCACGAAGGTCCCCATCCAGGCATATTTCCGTCCCATCATCTTCCCAAACGAACCGATAACGCCCATCCTGATCTTTTTGCCCAGAGCGAGTTCAACAGTCAGAAGAGGAATGGCCCAGATGAAGAGGAATACAATCCAGGCGATCATGAAGGCCCCTCCGCCGTACTGAGAAGCGATCCGCGGGAAACGCCAGAGGTTTCCCGTTCCGATGGCCATACCGATCCCGGCAAAGACTAACCCCCAGCGAGAAAAGGTTTCAGTCTTTTTCATGACAGGATCATCACTTTACCTGTTGTTATCTCAGGTGTCAATACGTAATTGCTGAGGTTCCCTGAAGGGATACCTCATCTGATTATCTAAATTAGAGAGCAGTATAAACCGCTAGTCTTTTTAAAAATATTAAGGTGGTACCTTAGGGAACGTCCCCAATATTGCAACTTTCGCGATTTTTTATTAACTTGGTCATGTCTTGGTTTAAAATGTTTTAAAATTCTGGCCGTCGGAGGTGGATGATGAAGAAAATATTTATTGTTTCACTCCACATCATGCTTTTGTTTATTCTCACGCAGCATTGCTATGCCGGAAACTGGTTTGATAAAGCCGAGTATGCAGCGAGACGGGCCAAATTCATGAAACAAATTCCCGACGGAGTAGCGGTCATTCAGGGAGCAGCCACTCCGGCATCGGATAGACAGTTCTTTCAGGGAAGCGATTTCTTCTATTTTACAGGCGTGGAGATTCCCAACGCTGTCTTGATCATGGACGGGATCAAGAAAGAAAGTACTCTGTTTTTCTCGATAAGCGAAAGCGAAGCACAAGGAGAAGGCATCTCTCTTGAACTCGTGCGCAATCCCGCTGTGGTGACCGGGATTGAAAGAATCTTCCCGATAGAACAGCTGTCTTCCACCCTTTCCAGGTTGAGCCTGCAAACTGCTGTCTTTTACACGATGTTCCGGTCTGAGGAGCTGAGTCGGGAGAACACCAACGAGAAATTCAGGACACTACAAAAGACTATGACCATGAACATGTGGGACGGAAGGCTGACGCGCGAGCTTCAATTCGTGAAGCGATTAAAGGAGAAATTCCCTCAAATTACTGTCAAAGACTGCTCGCCTTTATTCTGGGACCTTCGGAAGATCAAGTCCCCCGCAGAGATCGGGCTTCTCCGCAAGGCCGGTCAAATCGGTGTCAAAGCCCATATCGCTGTGATGAAAGCGACTCGTCCGGGAATCTCTGAGCAGGAACTGGCGGCTCTGTTCGAATACATCTGCAAGAAAGAAATGGCACAAGAGCTGGCGTTTTATGTCATCCTGATGTCTGGACCGAACCATGCATTCGGCCATTACCACAAGCATGACAGGATGTTGGCAAACGGGGATTTCATCATCCTGGATGCTGGACCCGAATACGGCTACTACAATGCAGATATCTCCTCCACTTTTCCGGCCAACGGGAAGTTCTCGGCAGAACAGAAAAAAATATATGAGATGGCTTTCGGAATCCGGAGAATCTGCCTGGACAATTACCGGCCGGGTATCACGTTCAAGGACGTGGGAGAAAAAGTGAGGCAATTCTTGATTGAAAACGGATATGATCCTGAAGACCGGAAATTCAGAGGCTTAATCCGCTACGGCGGGTACAACCATTCAATCGGCCTGGCCACGCATGATCCGATGGGAACGTTTGCCGGCCCGGACGAAGTCCTGCGCCCGGGATTCGTCTTTGCCTGCGACATCAACATCCCTTAT
>JGI2173J19968_10000216_pt1 | contig 20393 bp, 13 predicted proteins | sample DeeMarSWOR136_30_FD_19968 | JGI IMG/M metagenome (IMG submission 19968) | reverse complement strand
ACCGCATGGTATTCTCGGAGACCAAACCGGTCCAGGCGAATTACATTTTTGTACTCAATATACGTTATGGTAACCCTGCCAAATGAAAATCTCCTTTTTATTTACACTATTTATCACGTTTTTACGTCGATTGATACGAAAGAAGAAAGGAATTTGGTATTAATATTGCTCACCCCCTCACTGGGCTGGGGAAGGAGGAAGGCCCATGGACGATGCAAAAAAAAGGGTTATCTTATTCGTCCTTTTCCTATCCACTTCGCTGGCGATATTCTTCGCCTTTCTCACGCTTACCGCATCGGTTTCCTGACCGAACTGGCCCCTGTTGAATCGGGTAAAGCAAATCGCCACCCAGGCAACCATGATGACATCCGTGACCCCCCTGGTGCTCCTGAGCGAGTTCCTCACGATGACCACCCTGACCGATAAAATCGTCTACCTTCTCTTTGTCCTCTGCTATTCCCTCTGTATCTTCAGCTGGCTCACAAGGAAACATCCTGATATCTAGCCCTTTGGGGGATTTTCCCCTTCAGTGCGGGTTCCATAGTCGGAAAAGGGCTCGAAAAAGAAGGCAGAGGGTTACATTTTGGTTATTGACAAATCCCATTTCCCATGTCTTAATACTGTGGTAACCCTTTTGTACCTCCNGTGGGNTTACATTTTTAGCACTCATTTGGCAGGTAATTCACNATGTTTAGTATCTTGGTCGTTGAAGAGGATGTGGCATCATGCCACCAGATGGTGCAGGCCTTGATCGACTCCGGCTATGAGGTGGAAATGGCCTTCAATGCGCAGGAGGCCAAGGGCAAGATCGAAGGCAAGGATTACGATCTCATCCTCACCCAGTTGGCCTCGGCGCAAGTCGATGGATACGATATTCTCAAAAGGGCAAAGGGGAAAAATAAAAACACTATCATAATCGTTATCACCGATAGAGAAGAGGGCCATTCGGCCTTTGAGGCCATCAACCGAGGAGCCCATGGGTTTATCGAAAAACCTTTTAGCAGCGCCCAACTGATCCTCGAGGTAAAGGGGGCGCTGGAGAAGAGGAGCCTCTCCTACGACCTGGACTATCTGAGACATCAACAGGACACCATTTACGAGCCGGAAAATATCGTCGGCAAGAGCCCCCAGCTCAAGGCGTGTCTTGCCACCGCCCTAAAAGTGGCCAAGACCGATTTTACCATTCTCCTTACGGGGGAAACTGGTGTGGGGAAGGAGCTCATCGCCGGGCTCATTCACTACACCAGCATAAGGAAAAACAAGCCCTTCATTAAGGTAAATTGCGCCGCCTTACCCGAAACCCTTTTGGAGAGCGAGCTGTTCGGACATGAAAAGGGAGCCTTCACCGGCGCCATTAGCCAACGAATCGGCCGTTTCGAGCAAGCCAACGGTGGGTCCCTCTTCTTGGACGAAATCGGTGATATGAGCCTCAGGACTCAGGCCAAGGTATTGAGGGCTATAGAACGAAAGGAATTCGAACGGGTGGGGGGAAGCAGAACTATTAAGGTCGATATACGTTTCATTACCGCCTCCAATAAAGACCTGGGTAAGGAAGTTCAGGAGGGCAGCTTCCGGGAGGACCTGTTTTACAGGCTGAACGTTGTCAGCATCCGAACACCCCCCCTTCGCGAACGAAAGGAGGACATCATCCCCCTGGCTGATTATTTCCTCCGCAAATGTTGCAACGATTTGAAGAAAAAGTGTACCGCCCTCTCCCCGGAAGTCCACAAGTATATGCTGAGCTATCACTGGCCGGGAAATATCCGTGAGTTGAGGAATATGGTGGAAAGGGCGGCCTTGTTTTCCGATGGTGAAGTCATCCGGATGGATGGCTTCTTGATTGGGGAACCCCCCCCACGCCTTGAGGAAGGGGGAGAAAAGCACGTCATGCCCCTCTTTGAGGGAATGACCCTCAAAGAGGCGGAGAGGATGTTGATCCTCAATGCCCTCGAAAAGACAAACTGGGTTCAGAAAGACGCAGCGGAGCTCCTCGGCATCAGCAAGAGGGTGATGAACTACAAGATCAAAAAGCACGGCATCCGAAATCAGAGGTGGAGAAAAACAACATAGCCAATGTAACGGAGAGCCCCACTCAGCGGTCAGCCATCATCCCCTCATTTCATTAAGGATCCTCGAAATCACCCGGTCCTTGCCCTTTCCGACAGTGAGCAGCCCTCCTCTGTTTTCTATTTCATTTTTTTCAATTCTATCTCAATCATATCAGAAGCCTCTCGAACGCGCGTTCTGCATAGACAATAATCTTTTCGAGCTTCGTAAAACAGACGAAAAAAGGTAAAGATATCAATATATTAGTTCATATTCGGCCTTATTTTCCTCTTGACAATATGGGCTAGTCATGCTAGAAATAACTTTGATAAACCCTTGACGAGGTGATTTGATCTAGAGAATAGCTGGGGTTTCAAGTTTTTTTAGAGAATAGAAACGACTGAGCCAACCCATTAGTAATTGAAAAAGGAAAGCTACGGGTTAATCTCACAAAATGATGAGGTTAAAGGTTAGTGGCCGCAAATCCCCCCGGTGATTTGCGAATACAGTCGGGGAAATCGGCTACGTGTTAATCATGGCGAGCTCATTCCGACGGCTCGAAAGGGGAGGATTTCCTTAAAGGATTCGGCTTCCTTCAATAATTATAGCACGAGCATTCGTCCGGAGAAATTCAACAGTGAAATTTCTAAGCCCTGAGAGCATCCGGCATGAATCGTCCAGCGTGAAGGCCACATGGCTCCAAAACCATGAATTGAGAAAAACCTTAAGAATAGGGCAACATACTGAACGAGACGGTCCGCACTCCCAGGCGGCGGAGCTTTGTTCGTTTTTGGGTCAACCGAGACACGCTGAAATTATTACGGGGGCCTCTGTGTTCCCTGTATCTCCATGCTGAACCAAATTAAGGAGATTCTTCCTGTGCATCCTCTTCGCCGTAAAATTCTTCATAAAGCGTTCAAGCTGTTTGATTTGCTCATTATGGTATGCTCCTTTGTCCTGGCCGCCTGGGCAGTCTATTACCAAATCGGTCATATCTCCTTTGGCCAGTTCCTCTCCATTCGGGTCAAGGCACTAAACTTGGGACTCTTTCTTGGATTTCTTCTCGTGTGGCACACAGTTTTCACCCTGTTCGGGCTCTACCGTTCCAGGAGATTCTCCACCCAACGGGCTGAGATCATAGACGTCATCAAGGCAACCTCTTTCGGAACTCTCGCAGTATACATGACGTCAATCCTTTTCCGGATTAAGATGGTGAACCCAACCTTCGTTGCAGTCTTTTGGACCGCAAGCAGCGCCATCGCTATCGCGAGCCGGGTCATGCTCAGATACGCACTCGAGCAGGCAAGGATCCGAGGCCGAAATCTTCGGAATATGGTCATCGTCGGCACTAACCCCCGAGCTGTGCAATTTGCCCGAAAAATCGAAAAGAAACCAGAGCTCGGTTACCGCCTCACTGGGTTTGTGGATGATGAATGGGTTGGAATCGGAGAATTTCGAAAGACAGGCTACGCCTTGGTATCTAATTTCACTGATTTTCCAGCGTTTCTGAGAGACCGCGTGATCCATGAGGTGGTGATGGCCCTTCCTGTGAATTCATTTTATGAACCGGTTTCCCGGATTGTCACCATCTGCGCGGAGCAGGGCATCATCGTCAGAGTTCTTTCGTGCATCTTCAATCTGAAGCTAGGAAGGTTACAGACAGAACAGTTCGAAGACGATTCCGTGATTACCGTTTACACCGGGGCCATGCAGGGTTGGCAAGTTCTTGTCAAGCGTATACTGGACTTCACTCTTTCCCTTGTTCTACTCATCATTCTTTCCCCCCTGTTCTTTTGCACTTCCCTCTTGATCAAAGTCACTTCCCGTGGGCCGGCCTTCTTCATCCAGGAGCGAATAGGACTCAGCAAACGGAGGTTTCCCCTATACAAATTTAGGACCATGGTCCCCGATGCTGAGCAGAAGCTTTCTCAGCTCGAAAACCTCAACGAAGTCACTGGCCCCGTGTTTAAGATCAAGAATGATCCGCGCATAACACCGATCGGAAAGTTCCTGAGAAAGACCAGTATTGACGAGCTTCCCCAGCTCATCAACGTCTTGAAGGGTGACATGAGCCTGGTGGGACCCAGGCCTCTTCCCGTAAGAGATTATCACGGCTTTGACCAGGATTGGCAGCGCCGACGCTTCAGCGTTCGCCCTGGAATTACCTGCCTCTGGCAGGTCGATGGCCGAAGCACCATCCCCTTCGAAAAGTGGATGGAACTCGATATGCAGTACATCGACCAGTGGTCCCTATGGCTGGACGTCAAGATTTTGTGCAAGACTATTCCTGCGGTATTGAGGGGATCAGGAGCAACGTAGGTATCTTCACGTATCGATAAATAAGGACAGTTTTTTTGTCTTAAGATTAGACGAGGGTTGAACGCTTATTGACGAACCGATAGAGCGGCTTGTGAGGTTTAGAGTAAAGGCCTTAGGCTAAACCGATTGATGAGGAGGATACTTGTCAGCAGGACATTATACCGTTGATCGCGCGAGGTGGAATGAATTATTAGCTGGCTAAGGAGTCCATCGTTGGCAACGAAGAGGGGACAGCATACTATTTGAGGGTTTTGCTCAGAATGATATTACCGCTGAGGAAAAGGAGGCTGTGCGCAAACACCTGAACGGACGTGATCCGGAAACGAAAGTTAAAATCATCAAATTGATATACCAAACCTATTTACCCTACCAAGGAAGATATCCGCGGGTTTCAGGTCAGGCAAAGATTCTCCAGGAAAGCGGTTTCGACGTAACGGTTCTCGCATGCGACCGGGAAGGGTCCCACCCGGGAAGAGAAATCTTAGAGGGCATCCAAGTACAGAGAATCCCAGTTAAAACCCGGGAAATGCGGGGTCCGTTTAAACAAACACTTCCTCTGCTTCTTTTTTGGATTAAATCGCTGAAATGGCTTCTCATTCATCAGGTTGATATCCTCCATTGCCACAATCTCGATGTCTTACCCGTGGGGTGTTTAGCTAAGCTCTTGAAGGGATGTCGTGTTCTCTTCGACGCTCATGAACCGAATTATTATGCGCTGTGGCCCAAGAAGTGGAAACCTATATTGAAGCCCCTCAAAGCCTTTGAACGAGTCTCGGCAAGAAGTGTGGACACCATTAGCGTCACTAACCACTACCAGGTCCAAAAATACCAAAAAATGGGGGCGCGCCGAGTTGAACTGGTAGGAAATTATCCCCACCCCTGTTTAGGAGCTACCGAAGTTGACGAAGAGAAGTTCCTAAGAACTCACGTGACATTCGGGCGGCTGGGCACCATTTATCCCGAGATCGGTATTGAAGCATCCGTGGAAGCCTTTATCCGGATTATCGAGGTATACCCGCAGGCCCGTTTGCTGATCGCCGGGAGGGTAGTTGATAATCACAAAGAGGATTTTCTCCGGATGATAGAACCCATCCGGAATCGCCTTCAACTGCTGGGCGCCTATCCTGCCCAGAAAATGCCTGACCTTTACCGACAAATAGACGTTTCCCTTCTGATTTACCCCAAGAGCGCCTGGTTTCGAAACATTACGCCTCGGAAATTCTTCGACTCCCTGGCCAATGGGGTGCCGGTTATTATGACCGATATCGGAGAACTCGGTGATATTATCCGATCACGAAAATGCGGTCTGGTGGTAGATGAGCAAGACAACGATACGATCTTTGATGCGATGGCTCGGATGATAGAGGATACCGTTTTGCGCAGGACAATGGCGCTCAACGCCTTGAGCCTGGCCACAACCGACTTTAATTGGAACACCATGGCGAGGCGCTACGTTGATCTCCATAAAGACTTGGCGATTCGTCAAAGGGCATGGGCTTAAATGAGGAACGGTATAGGCTTTGTTGGTTGGATAACGCTCTTTACCCGATTGAGGAATGGATGTGCTCAGTGTTCTCCGCTTTGCTCAGGCAACTGGAGGGAGGGGGATATGGCTCATATCCATTGACTGAAATCAAAAACTCGGCACGAGATGAATGAAGCGTCACGGGAACGGATATCGCTCGAGATAAGGGAAGCCATTTACAATGAAACCCCCGTCAGGGCGAGCCTGGAGAGTTTGGGTTACATTCATTGATTCCTTAGATATGGGGTTTTAGCAAGGAGGTATTGGGATTTGCAGGCCGAAAAATCTCCAAGGATGATCCTCCGTGATATATTCTTTGTGCTGTTTAAGAAGAAGGCGTTGATTCTAACCGTGTTCGTTTGCACCCTTTCTTTAATGATCTTTCTGACTTTTTTGATTACCCCTGAATGGAAAGCCACAACTAAGATTTTGGTCTTACGCAACCCAAAGCAACAGATGATCTTGTTCAAGGATTTGTCAGCTCCCGCCCCGATGGATACAGGGCCACTTGCGAGAGATTTGGTGGAGCTCTTAAACAGCAAGGCATTTGCTGTTGAAATTGTCAAAAAGTATAAATTAGATGAAATCAGGCAACGAAAAGTTCAATATCCTGAAAATACGAGAGATAAAATCAAGCTCCTCCTCGTTGAGGTGTTAAAAAGCCCCCTCACGTTGGCAACCAAGATTGGGTTGCTGGAAAAAAAACCTCCAAATTTCTTTGCCAAGGCCCTGGAGGACTTCATGGAGGATATGGAGGACATTGAGCTACAAGAGGGTACTTCAACCATCAACCTGTCAATCTGGGCCGAGACACCCCAACTGGCAACGAGCATTGCCAATACGCTGGCATCGATGCTGATCGACAAGACCAAGCAGTTCGAACGATCCGAGGCAGCAGACGTTTATAATTTTGCGCGGGTTCATTTGCAATCGGTAAAGGAATCACTGGAAAAGGCAGAAGATGAGCTGAGTGCCTTCAAAGAACGAGAACGCGTTGTCGACCTGGAGATGGAAAAATCCCTCAAGTTGCAGAGATTGGATCGATTGATTGCTGAGTACGACTCCAATAAGAGAAATCTAGCTGCCGTGGAAGCAAAATTGGAGGAATTACAAAGCCAACTTTCATCTCAACCAGAAAGCATCATAACCTCAGAGGTCACTGGCAATAACGTAGCGTATGAAAGGCTGAAGAACACCTTAAACGAAGCCGAACTAAAACTGGCCGACATCCAAAATACTTTGAGACATAAACATCCGGACTTTCTTGGCTTGAAAGCTCAAATCGAGCTCAACCGGCAGAAATTGCAGGAGGAAGAGCAGCGTGTTTTGCTGAATGAGACAACAGCGCTTAACCTGATCCACCGAGGTCTTCAACAGCAGATCATCGACGCTCAGACATCCATCATGGAGCTGAGGAGCAAACGCGATTCTCTGCAAAAGGCTCTGGCTGACGTGAAAAAAGAGGTCGATTCTTTGCCTCGAGAAGAGATCGCCCTGGAAAGATTGACCCGTACCGTTTCTGGCCTGAAAAAACGGTATCTCGATCTGAGGGATAGATTACTTGAACTGGAAATCCAGAAATTTACTGAGATCAGCCAATTCGATGTCAAGATTTCCGATCCCGCCTTCATTCCTGAGGGTGCTAAGTATGACCAGCCGCGATGGGTACTGAACTTGATCGTTGGGATGATTATTGGACTCTTTCTCAGCGTTACCCTGGCTTTTTTCCAGGAGTACTGGAGTGATACCTTGAAGACTCCCGAGGAAGTGAGCGACGTCACAGGGCTGAAGGTTCTTGGAACTGTACCCCCGATCTCTCCGAGAAAGGTGTTGGGGCAATTCAAAGGCTGAGCGTGTCAAGAGTGACCTGAAGGGAGGGTGCGAAAATCCCAAAAAATGAGGCTTTGTAACATGATCAAGAGAATCGGTCTTTTCATTCCCATATTCGTCCTCATTTGTGGTTGTAAGCCTTTAACGCGCGTCAAAGAAACGAAAATGATGGAGACTGGACGTGGAAACATACAGGTGGGCTCGAAGAGAGGCGAAGCCACGGAGCGCGGTTTTATCCTGGGAGTAGGAGATGAGGTAAAAATAACTGTCTGGAAACATGATGACCTTGATCGTGTCCTGAGAATCGATCCTGCTGGAAAGATATTTTACCCGTTGGTGGGGGAAGTTCAGGCAGCGGGGCTCAGCACGAATGAATTGCGTGACATTATCACCAGAGGGCTCGCGGGATATATAGTGGATCCGCAGGTGAACATCGAGATGCAGGTATTCAGAAGCCAAAAGGTATACGTCTTGGGAGAAGTGCGTCAACCAGCAGTGCTGCCCTTCCACGACCCTATGCATGTCCTGGATGCTCTTTTGCTGGCAGGTGGTTTCACACGGGAGGCCGATGAGAAGAAGGTCATCTTGATACGCTCCTATCCGGAGATGATGGAATTAAACTTCGTAAACATCATGGATTTGTTGAAAAAGGCCGACATGAAGCAATTGTTCGTGCTCCAAAAAGATGACATCGTGTATGTACCACCGAGTTTCATTGCAAACGTGGACCGTTTTTTTCAACATCTCAATACCATTTTTGCCCCCATCATCGGCATAGAGAAATCCATCGTCCTGGGGGACGAGATTTATAGAATCATGCAAGGTTTACCTCCAAGAAGAATTTACGCCTATTAAACAATGCCGTTGTCATTGTATGATCGAGCAGCTCGGTGCATATAACAAGCGCTTGCCCGTATAAAACGACGAAGAGATAGAAGTTGGACAAAGACAGGCTAAGGAAAGTACTCATTGAGAATTATCGGAAAATCATCGAATACATCACGGTCAGCGATCCGGGGATCAAAAACATCCTCGTAACAAGTGCTGAACCAGAGGAAGGAAGAACGACGACAGCCGCGTATTTGGCGGTTGCCTCAGCCTTTCTGAAGCCACACAAGCGGATTCTCCTTGTCGATCTCGATCTCCGTCATTCCCTGCTCCATCGGATGTTCGGCTTAGATGGTGAGCGCGGGATAAGGGAGATCATCGTCGACACACTGACGATAAAAGATGTCGTATGCAGAACCCATGTGGCCAATCTGACGGTTATTCCCGGCGGGATAGAAGCGCTTGACTTCCCCGAAGCCCTTCAGTCTAAAACTCTGATTCATTTCTTGAGAGATGTGAAAACTCACTATGATATGGCCTTTTATGACTCACCTGCAACGAACCGCTATGTCGATGCCCACCTCTTGAGCAGCCTCATGGATGGTGTGCTGTTGGTCGTTCGTTCGGGTCGATCGAAACGCGATGAAGTTGTCGCTGCCAAGAGCGAGATTCACTCTATGGGTGGAAAGGTGATCGGGGCTATCATGAATGATTTTCGCAATCCGATCCCCTCATTTCTCTATCGGCGGCTGTAAAGGATGTCTAACCGTCGAGGCCTTTTTGAAGCAACCGTGACACGTGAGACGGCAAGCATATCGTATTAGTTATTCCAAGCGAAATCTGCGAGAGGGGGTTTTCAATGGGCTCCAGAAGCAAGGTGATTGTGATAGGATTGGACGGGGCAACTTTTGACCTCATCAGTCCCATGGTAAGACGCGGCGAGCTGCCCAACATAGGGAACTTGTTGCAATCCGGCGTGAGCGGAATGCTTGCATCAACTTATCCTCCCGTGACTCCCGCTGCCTGGGCCACCTTCTCGACGGGGAAAAACCCAGGCCAACACGGCATCTTCGATTTTCGGGCAAAACCGTATAGCACCGACGCTACCGTGCACTTTACGAATTTCAATTCAATCAAATGTGCTACCTTTTGGGAAACTCTCGGAGACACTGGGCTCAAATTCGGTATCGTGAATCTTCCAATGACTTATTTACCTCAGTCACTCAATGGATTCTTAATCGCTGGTATGGACACTCCAAATGATCAGGTAAACTTCTCGTACCCGAAGGACTTAGTTGCGGAACTCCGAAGTAATGGAATACCTTATCAAACCAATTTCTTCCCACGGGGGCAATCGAGACCCAAGGATTTGAATCAATTGCTCGAAAGGTTTTTTCAGGTTGAAGAGGAACACAAAAATGCGTTCTTATACTTGATCCGCAATAAGACCTGGGACGTTTTTGTGGGGGTGTTCACACTCCTGGACAAAGTTCAACACTTCTTTTGGCATGAACATGTGCGCGGTCGACAACCCGGTGATCTGACAACCGGAGATTCCATTGACCAGGCCTACAGACTCATAGATCGATTTGTCGGCGAAATTGTCTCGGTCGCCGATCAGAATACCTACGTCATGCTTGTTTCGGACCATGGCTTTGGCAAGATAGAGTGGGTTTTCTTCATCAATGAATGGCTACGAAGAGAGGGATTCTTGGCCCTGAAAAAAAGAGACCCTTTTACCTTCCTTCACCATATAAGATTCCGTGGGATTAAAAAAACAGTCTCCCAGGTGCTGGATCGCCTGGGCCTCACGGGTTTGGGTAAGATTCTGCCATCACATGTGCTGATGATGCGGCTTCGACTATACTTGCCTGAGTTCAGGCACTCTGCCTCTACAGTGGATTGGTCAAAGACGAAGGCGTATGGAGCTTCGTGGGGAATCTATATCAACGTGAAAGGCCGAACCGCTCACGGAATCGTTGATCCTGGTCAGGAATATGAACGAACCAGGGAGTTGATTCAGGAGAGGCTTCAAAGGCTTACCGATCCGAGCACGGGGGAAAGACTTCATGTGAAAGCACTAAAAAAGGAGGAGGTTTATAGCGGACCTTATGTGCACGCGGCCCCGGATCTGGTATATGACTGGAAAAATTTTGCGGTCTTCCCCGACCATGCTTTCAGTTTTTCCAAGATATTGGTCCGAAGGAAGCATTTTGGTACTCATCATTCCGAAGGCATTTTCCTCTTGAAGGGTCCTGGCGTGAGACCCGACTATCGAATAGACGGATGCCAGATCGCTGATATTGCTCCAACATTGTTTTACGTGTTAGGGCAACCCGTACCGAACGACTTTGACGGTCAGGTGCTAAAAGACGCTTTCTTAAATGATCATCGCAAAACAAACCCCATCCGATTTCAAGAGCGAGCGGAGATAGCACTGCAACGGGGGGATGAAGATAAAACCTACACTGCTAAAGAGCTCGACATGATCGCCGAACAGCTGAGGAACCTGGGCTACCTCTAACCTGGAAACCCTCACGCTGATATGACGCTCTGCGCGCGCTCAGATTCCCTGAAGTTGTCCAAATCTTAATGAGCTTCAAGGACGGTCCGCTTGTAGTCGTTTGTCCGATCGAAACGATACGAAGCTCTCCATATAACACGGGAGATTAACCCTAAGGTGGAACGGTGATGGGTGCAATTNTGAATGATCCTCGCACTATGCGATCCTCCCTTTCTTNGGAACTTCTATCTGNAGCCGGAGCTTATCTCTGGCGGTTTTCCGCTGATGCCATCTGGAGCGGAGAATGAATCTAACGTATAGGCTCTGTCATGAAGGAGATGAGAAAAAGCTTGCCCTTTTTAATCAAGAGGCATGCGGAGGCTCTTCCACCCCTGAGTTTTGGAGGTGGAAGTACTTCGAGAACCCTGCCGGACCGGCGATCATTGCTCTGGCCGTGGATGGAGAAAGGATTGTTGGAAGGGTCGGGGAAATACCCGTCCGCATGAAGATAAGAGAAAGAGAGGTCCTGGCGGCTCAAGGGGTTGATACGGATATCCTTGAAGAGTACAGGAGAGGAACGGCTTTCTTTCAGATGGCGTGTTTGGCCAGCGAGAGGAGTCAGGCTTATGGGATATCCTTCAATTTTGGTTTTGCCGTAAAACTCACCTATGAGATCTCAATCAAGTCTCTCGGTTTCCATCACGCGGCGTCTGTTAGAAAGTGGGTCAAGATACTTGATCCAGCTCCATTTCTCAGGAAGACACTGAAAATCCCTCTCATACCCGGTTCGATGGAAAGGGGCATCAGGGGAGTTATGGCATGGAGGAATAAACGAAGGGCCGGTAAAAAAGCAGGGATTTCTGAGTTGAAGTCCTTTGATGAGAGATTTGATCGGCTCTGGGAAGAGGCCATTAAGGGTGAGGTTATGGTCGTTCGGGATTCGACCTATCTTAACTGGCGGTACACCAGATGCCCTGCGGCTGAATATAAGATTCTCGCCATAGAAAAAACGGGACGCTTGGATGGTTACATAATACTCCAGCTAATTGAGAGGGATAGTATCTTATATGGCTACATAGTAGATATGCTGGTAGCCAGAGGGCGAGAGGATTTTCTCCATGATGTTTTTCCCTCAGCTATTGAGTATTTTTACCAACAAGGCGCGGCCGCCGTCGTATGTTGGATCCCTGATGGCCTTTTTTTGTCTCATTTCTTGAAAAGCATGGACTTCCTGGCAAGACCCGTTAGCCATTATGTTATCGTCAAAAGTTATGAAGAGAAGGAGATTCCCCTGGATATTTTGAAGCAGGAAAAGAAATGGTTTTATACCTTCGGAGACAGTGACTACCTTCTCGCACGAAGGATAAGGGACCTTTAATCCATGGATGCCCCTCCCATTTTGAACTACCATTCCATAGACAATAGCGGATCCCCTATCTCCGTCGCTCCAAAAGAGTTTGAGGACCAGATGAATTTCCTTTGGAAAAGCGGGTACACCACCATCACATTACGGGAATATGTGAACTCCATGATGATGAATAAACCCGTTCCGTCTCGGGGCATTGTCCTTACCTTTGATGATGGTTACAAGAACAATTACGACGTTATGTTCCCAATACTAAAATCTTTCGGGTTTACGGCGACGATCTTCGTGGTGACGGGCCTGGTGGGTAAGACGGATTCCTGGAAAAAGGATGAGGGGATACCAGACCTCCCCCTTCTCTCTTGGGGCGAAGTATTGGAGATGAAGAAATACGGGATCGATTTTCAGCCACACAGCCACTCCCACCCTTTGCTGACTAATTTGACGCCAGGCGAAATAAGGGCTGAAATTACCACGAGCAAGAGGGAAATAGAATCAAGGATAAATGAAAGGGCGGAGGTCTTCAGTTATCCATATGGAAAATATGATGCCAAAGTTATTAAGATCCTAAAAGAAGTAGGATTTAAGGCGGCCGTAACTTCCCGGTTCGGATGGAATGATGAACCGATTGACTTCTTCAGGATTGAAAGAATCGGGAGCCGGTGGTTCAGAAAACATGCATGGGCTTTCAGAATGTTTATCGGCTGCTCAGGTTCTTTGATTTTGCTCAGGGCTGTCAGATGGTATGGAGAAAGAAAGGGCAAGGGGCAACAAGGAAGATAACGCGATGAAGATATCCGTCATCGTCGTTGCGTGGAATAGGAAGATTCTTCTGCAAAAGAACCTTCTTCATGCCTCCCAATTCAGGAATACGTTTGATGAGATGATAGTTGTAGATAACGGCTCTACGGACCGAACGGCTGAAATGGTTAAGGACCAATTCCCATGGGCAAGGCTCATTCGGCTCCCCAGGAATTATGGAATTCTGGAGGCAAGAAACATCGGAGCGCTAAACAACAACGGTGATCTTCTCCTTTTCCTCGATGATGATGGATGCTTTGATTTCAGCGCCCTCCGTTCCATGGAAGATCACTTTGAGAAAGATAAATCGTTAGGCGTTCTGAGCGGGAGGGTCGTAGACCTCCCCCGGGAAGACGTGTTCAATCTGAGATTCGATGAATACAGGCCCAAGGAGCCACGCGTTTACTACAGCGATCGATATAAGGGAGGGGTCAGTCTGATAAGAAAACAGACATTTCTCGAAGCGGGAATGTTACCCGGTCACTTCTTTTACGGGACTGAGGAACGGGATTTTTCCCTTCGGGCATTTAAAAAGGGATACAAAGTGATGGTCTTCAATGGCGCCGTACTTCTCCACAAGAAGGGGATTCAAAGGCACCAAAACAAGAGGTTTTATTCGTTCCACTACCGAAACCGGCTCTTCCAGATATGGCGAAACTTGCCCAGCGGACCGGCATTATTAGAAACCCTTTTAACCCTCTCTGCGGGATTTCTTGCGAGCCTTTATACGGGCAATTTTTTTCCCTTCTTGCGAGGAACCGTCGGGGGATTCCTGAGATTACCCCGCATCTTACACTCTGAACGGGACCCTTTGACCTTGGAAGAATATCGCACATTCAGGGAGAGGTGTGGAGATCAATTGGACTTTTCCAAGAGATTTTCCGGCCTTTTGAGGAACATCTCCATACAAAAGGGAAAGCGATTAATGCGATTTATGGTTTTTGCGTTCGTGTTTATTAGGGTGGGATTACATGAACCCTTCTAAATTTCTTTTCTTCCTTTTTCTCGCCGCTCCATTCATCCTCGGTTACCTCATTATATGTGCCCTTGCTGCACTTAAACCTCAAATAGGGATTGTTCTCCTGATGAGCGCGATCATTGCGCTGTGGTGTCTCTACGACCCGGTCCAACCTTTTCTTGTCACCTTATTTTTGCTTCCTTTCGAGAGAATGACCGCGCTGTTTCCCCCTGCAAAAGAAGGAGCAGTCACATTTTTGTCCACCCTAACGATTCCAAAGCTCATGCTTGTAATTATTATTGTGACCTGGTTTATGAGGGCAATCATATGGAAAAAGACGAAACTCATAATGAGCCTTGTTGCTACGCCTCTTCCTCTGTTGGTTATTCTTTCCTTCGTTATATCCTGGCTTTCCATCGTCAAGGCGCATAACTATGGTTATTTCCTGCACTATGAAATCCGCATCATGAATAATATCGTTTTCTTCTTTCTTCTTATTAATCTCATAGAGGATTCTCCCACATTACAGAAAGCGCTCAAGGTCATTTGCCTGAGCTATGTGTTTGTTGCCTTTATTGGACTATATGAAACCATAACTCAAACGCATATTCTCGACTTCGTAGGCTACCCTCTGCCGGAGGAGCCGTTTGTTGAGGAAAGCGAGAGATTCCGTGTTGCAGGTCCATCGGGGGATCCCGACTACTTCGGGATCAGCATGGTTTTTGGTTTTTTTACCACACTCATGGCAGCATTTGTGTTCACCAAGTCAAGAACGATGAAATTGGTTCTCCTGCTCTTGAGCTCCGTTTTTCTTTTTAGCATCTTCGGCACCGCCTCGCGAGGCATTATCCTCTCCCTTCTTGCGGGTATAGCGGTCTTCTGGTTCTACGTAAAACTCAGACGCAAGTACCTTATTACCGGCCTTGCCATGATCGTGTTTTTGGCGGTCTTTGCGTTTTACACTGCGACGATCTCCAACCTCACCCTGAGCCGTTATACGGGAGAGGCTGGGAAATCAAGCCTCCGGTACCGCATGGGTTGGACAAAGATGGGCCTAAGAATGGGGTGGGAAAACCCTCTGTTGGGTATAGGAACGGCAAATTTCATACCCGAATACAACCGCTATATCGATCCAATGGCACCAAGGACCCCTCGTGTGGGGCAGAATACCTATATCACCATCCTGGCGGAAAACGGACTATTGGGGCTTATCGTCTATCTGGCCCTGTACCTCATTTCCTTCTCCAACTTCCACTGGGCCATGAAGCATTCAAGGGACCCAACGATGAGGATCATAAATTTAACTCTTTTGTCCATTACTGTTGCCTTTGCTGTTTTTGCGGGAACACTTAATACATGGGTAGTTGAGATATACTGGATGGTTTTCGCGTTCTCGGTCATCTGCCGGAAGGTTGACGGTTTCGCGAAGACCACCGAAGGCTCCCCTTCAACCTATGAGGATATGACCTATTGATTCTACCGAACTGCTCTCTCCTGCAAAACCGTTTTTGGGAGCATGTCGAAGTTGCCCATTCAGCCTGTGAGGAGACTTCATGAAACGGATAGTCTGTCTTGTATGTCTATTAATACTGTTTCATCCGAGCGCGAATGGAGGGACCTCTTTCGGCGACGAAAGCGCGAGGAAGTCCAAGGGCAGGGTGAAGGTGGAATTCGGTTTGGCGACAGTGGGCCTATGGGAACCGGATACAGCGGCTTATGCTAAGAGGGTTTTATCGGAGCTGCCGGGAATATGGCTTCGGGTTCACAGGATATACTGGCATAATTTTGAACCGATCCCTCCGAAAAACGGAGTTGCCCAGTACGCTTGGGAAAAGCTCGATAAGGTAATTAAGGGCATGCAAGANANGGATGTTANAGTAGTCTTTGTTATTCACCCNACCTCCCGATGGGCGGCTNACCCGGACCGCTACCGAAGGGCTCGTTCAGGGAAAAAGCCTACGAATGTTCCTCCGAAGCCTGAGAACATCAAACACTGGCAAAGGGCGCTCCAAGACCTCTTTGATCGATATAATCACGATGGAAAAAATGATATGCCGGGACTTACGAAACCTTTTAAACACTGGCAGATCGGCAATGAATATATGGATCCTCATTTTTGGGATGGAACCGTACAAGAGTATATTGAGGTGCTAAAAGCCGCCTCTATCGCAAAAAAAAGGGTTGATCCCTCCATAGAGATAATTCTGACGGGGATACAAAATGCCGGTCGTATTGCTCGATATGAGGCAAGCGATGTTATGCGGAAAAGGAGGATGAAAGGCGCCAGTCATATGGCGGAATTCGTCAAGGAGATGCTCAAGTACCCCCAATATTTTGATTTTATTGATGTTCATGTCTTCAACCACTTTAGTATCAACCCCAACGCGATACCAGAAGGTATTGATTGGCTGAAGAAGCAAATGGCGTTTAATGGCTACTCAAAACCGTACGGGGCATTGGAATGGACAGCAGCAATGACCTACATGGACAGCCACTTTAAAAAAGGCGTTCGGGAAGAGTATAAAAAGAAAATGGACATTCTGCTCACCCAACCATCTCACCCGGAACATGACAGCATATCAACAGAGTTTGAGATGGAACAGGCAAAGGATTTTGCGAAGGTTTTTGTGACTTTAATCGGCTATGGGCTTGAACGCAATCTCTATGTTCAGTTTAGGGATCTCCCAGCGTCTTGGGTCAGCCCCCTATGGGATAGGCAGGGTTTGGTGAGAGCGCGCAGAAGGGGTGGGAAAATTGAAGGACCGAAGCCTGTTTTCTTTGTATTTAAGAGGCTCCTTGAAAAACTCTCGCCTTGGGTTGACCTTGTGGAAAAGGTAGACGTGAAGAATGGTGTTTATGCATGGAAGTTCTTGAAAGAAAAAAGGAAAATGGTAGTCATGTGGAGCGATACGGGTAATCGAGAAGTGCCACTGGGCATCGTAGGATTTGACAAACGGGAAAAAACCAAAATCCTGAACCTCATCTCGGGAAAAGAAAAAACACCGGAAAGTGATAAGATAATCATCACGGATACACCTGTTGTGCTCATAACCGATACGGGCACAGACTAGAATCCAACGGAATAATTGAGAAGCGTTATAGTATTGCTCCGAAAAGTGATTTCATTCAAGTCAAAGCAGGTGACTTACTCCGGGCATCATGAAGCCCCCAAACGGGAGGGAATGTTTGAGCTGCTCCCCCCTAAAGTCAGCTGACAAAAAACCACATTATGGTATAATTATTGCACTCCGGAACCCGGCGCTGGATAACCCGTTCGCTGAGGCAAGACAGAAGATACTACGAACCGATCATAAGGAGCATTCATCTCATGCCGATGTTTCAGTTGATTGTTATAACACCTCCGAGTTTGACCGATCCATCCATTGCAATCGCCGCCAGCCGCGGGGGCGGGATTGGTGTACTGGATCTGGAATACGCCCGGGATGAGCACGCTGTCCTTGCAGCCGTGGCGGAGTTAGCCCGGCATACAAGAGAGCGGTGCGGGATTAAGCTGGATGGCGGGAATGTGGAGTTTTTCGACAGCCCCATCTCCAATCTGCCGGAGCAGTTCGAGATCGTCATCCTTACTCCCTCTAATCCCGATATCTTGCGGCGGCAAATCCGGGCTTTCCACAAGCGGAAAATCACCGTTCTCCTAGAAACCACCTGCGTTGAGCAGGCACTCCTCGGAGTCGAAGCGGAGGTGGACGGCCTCATTGCCAAAGGCAACGAGGCTGGCGGATGGGTCGGCGAAGAAACGGCCTTCATCCTCCTTCAACGATTGCTGAATAGCGTCTCAGTGCCGATCTGGGCGCAGGGAGGGATTGGCTTACACACATCGGCAGCGTGCTACGTTGCAGGGGCGGCGGGTGTGGTTTTAGATTCTCAGCTTGCGTTGACCCGCGAGTCCTCTCTGCCTACACCAGTGAGGGACATTATCGCTCGTATGGACGGAAGTGAAACCACCTGTCTAGGGAACGAGCTTGGTGCACCCTGCCGGGTGTATGCCCGGCCCCGTCTTGGTCCCGTTGAATCATTAGGGGAGTTGGAGAGAACTCTCGTTCAAGATTCCCGTCCCAAATCCGAAATTCTGTCCACTTGGCGCCAGGAGGTTCAGGCGCGGATTGGCTGGGAAAGTCCGGAGCATCACATCTTGCTCCTTGGGCAGGATACGGCTTTCGCTGCATCCCTTGCTCAACGTTTCCGAACCGTCGGAGGGGTTCTGGAGGGAATCCGACAGGCAATCGATGCGCATATCAGGGATGCACGTTCCCTGAGGCCCCTCGATGAGGAAACCCCCCTCGCTCGTTCGCACGGGACACGTTATCCAATTGTCCAGGGGCCGATGACACGGGTCAGCGACCGACCATCCTTCGCTTCCAAAGTCGGCGAAGCAGGGGGACTTCCATTCCTCGCCTTTGGCCTGCTCCGGGCGTCGGAACTGAAAGGTCTTCTAGAAGACACCCAAAAATTGCTTGGAGATCATCCCTGGGGTGTCGGCATAATAGGCTTTGCTTCCCCCGACCTTCGCGAAGAGCAACTCGAGTTGATTCGGGCTTACCATCCCCCATTCGCCCTCATTGCTGGTGGTCTTCCGGAGCAAGCTCTTGCCCTCGAGCAAGAGGGCATTGCAACTTATCTCCACGTTGCTTCACCCGAGCTCCTCAAAATGTTTCTTGAGAATGGCATACGGCGATTCATCTTCGAAGGGCGTGAATGTGGGGGCCATATCGGACCACGCTCAAGTTTCGTGCTCTGGAACCAGATGATTGACGTGCTTTTAGAATCCTTGCCGAAAGATGACGCGACCAACTGCCATGTGCTCTTTGCCGGAGGGATCCATGATGCCCTCTCCTCTTCTATGGTTGCAACCATTGCGGCCCCACTCGCCGGACTTGGGGTTCGAGTTGGGGTACTCATGGGCACGGCCTATCTCATCACAGAGGAGGCGGTGAGTACCGGGGCGATCATCAAAGGCTTTCAGCAGGAGGCGCTTCGGTGTCTGCGGACCGTGGTTTTGGAAACAGGCCCAGGTCATGCGAGCCGTTGTGCTATTACCCGGTATCCAGGGGTTTTCAAAAAGGAAAAGCAGCGGTTGTCAGCAGCGGGAAAGTCGTCGGAGGAGATCCGCAATGTGCTTGAAGAGTTAAACCTGGGTCGTCTGAGCATTGCCGCCAAGGGCATCAAACGCAACCCTAACTATGGAAAGGAGCCTCAGGCGCCGAAGTATGTTACTGTGCGAAAAGAAGGCCAGCGTACCCAGGGGATGTACATGATGGGCCAGTTAGCGGCTCTGCGCGACCGGACTCTCACAATCGAGGAACTGCACCATGAGGTCTCCGTTGAAGGGTCCCAGCGACTGGCCGATCTGGATCAAACCGGCTTATCCCACATTTCAACACGGCATGAAGCGCGGCCCTGTGATGTCGCAATCATTGGCATGGCCTGTCTCCTGCCTAAGGCGCCCAACCTTCGGACCTATTGGGAAAACATCCTCAACAAGCTGGACGCCATCACAGAGGTTCCAAAGGAACGCTGGGATTGGCGGCTTTATTATGGCCAGGACGCCATGACTCACGACAAGGTCAATTCCAGGTGGGGTGGCTTCCTGGACGAGGTGGCGTTTGATCCGATTCGCTACGGTATCCCCCCCAATGCGCTGCCCTCGATTGAGCCCTTGCAATTGCTGACCCTTGAGGTCGCCCGTGCAGCACTGGAAGATGCGGGCTATGTCGCTCGTGCTTTTCCCCGGGAGAGAACCTCAGTGATTATCGGTGCAGGCGGGGGCGTCGCTGACTTGGGACAGCAGTACGGCTTTCGCTCCATTCTTCCTTTGTACGTCCGAGATGTCTCACCAGATCTCTTATCCCGACTCCCAGAATGGACAGAGGACTCCTTTGCCGGCATCCTCCTTAACGTGGCTGCAGGGCGAGTAGCCAACCGCTTTGACCTGGGCGGTGTCAATTACACTATGGACGCCGCCTGTGCTTCCTCATTGGCTGCCCTTTACTCGGCCGTTAAAGAACTTGAGAACGAGACGAGCGACATGGTACTTGTCGGTGGGATCGACACATTTCAAAACCCTTTCAGTTATCTGTGCTTTAGCAAATCCCTCACGCTCTCACCAAATGGGCGTTGCCGGCCGCTTGACGCGAAGGCTGATGGGATTGTGCTTGGTGAAGGCATCGCCCTATTGGTCCTGAAGCGGCTGTCTGATGCC
>JGI2173J19968_10000215_pt1 | contig 20419 bp, 15 predicted proteins | sample DeeMarSWOR136_30_FD_19968 | JGI IMG/M metagenome (IMG submission 19968) | reverse complement strand
AAAAGCCTTTCGTGGGCTCTCTGGCCTTTTGTAACCGTTAGGAGAAAAAAGACCTGGATTCTCCAAGTTGACACTCAATGATTTCACCGGTATGGTAAAAAACGAGGCAATTCTAAATCGGTACAGGCAGTAGTGTGCGGCTTAATGAATTATTTTGCATTCCGTGTTAGCTGAACCATGAGCTCCCCCTAAAATACTATGTGGTAATTGCCGATGAGGAGGTACAAACTGATGAAGGAAAATATGGATAAAGGACCCGCCTCTGAACTTGCCCGCTTCAGCAATGAGATGACCTTCAACGACCTTTCTGTGGAAGTCCGGGGAAAGGTCAAAGACATGATTATTGACCAGATTGGCATACAGCTAGCCTGCGCTACACTTCCTTGGAGCAAGACTCTGATCCATGTTATCCAGGAGCTGGGCGGGAACCAGGTCAGCACGGTGGCATATTACGGCATGAAGACATCGGCTGAGCACGCGGCCTTTTGCAACGCCTCCTTTGGCCACGGCTTTGAGATTGATGACATTCATACGCGGGCTACCAACCACCCCGGGTGCCTGGGCATTCCCACAACCCTGGCCATGGGTGAATGGGTCCACACCGATGGCAAAGAGTTTATCACCGCAGCGGCTCTAGCGATGGAGGTGATGCTTCGCCTCACCCTTCTAGCGGGAACCCCACTCTTACGACAGGGTCAAAATACCCACCCTCCCACAGCTGCCTTTGGCCTGGCGGCGGGTGCCGCTCGACTGCTGGGTCTGGACCACGATGGAATCCTGAACGCCTGCACCCTGGCTGGCAGCTATTCCATTGCCGGGCTGCGCGAGTACACCGTCAGCGGTGGGAGCCTGAAACGGACGTATGCCGGAATACCAGCGCAAATTGGTATTCGCTCAGCGCTTTTGGCCAAGTATGGCATGACAGGCCCACCTACCATCCTGGAGGGCCGATGGGGCCTTTTTAGAGTCGTGTGCGGGCTGGAAGAACCCGACCTCCGTTCCCTTACCCATGGTCTAGGCAGGGAATGGCTCTTACTAGAAACCAGCCACAAGCGATACGCTGCCTGTTACTACACCCATGCAGCTATTGAGGCTTGCCAAAAGCTGAAGGCCGCCAACGACTTCTCGGTGTCCGATGTGGACAGCGTGACCGTGGGTGTGGCGGATAACGCCATCCGACACACGGGAACAATTAAGGAACCCAAGGACATACTTTCCGCCCAGTTCAGCCTAACATTTACAACGGCTCTTGTCTTGGTCAAGGGATCTGCTGGTTTCCATGACTATACGGAGGAGAACCTTCGGGACCCGGAGGTGCTCGGTCTGGTGCACAGAATTCACATGGTCGTAGATCCCCAGGCGGAGTCCGAGTATCCTTCTCGCTGGTCCTCCCGGGTAACTATCCGTTTGAAGGATGGGCGTGAGATGGCGGAGTACGTTAATTCATTTAAGGGCTTTTCGGATGATCCTATGACCCGGGATGATCTGGAGGAAAAGTTCCGTGACCTCACGGGACCTGTTATCAGCTCTGCCCATCAGGACCGGATGCTGTCAACCATAGGGAAGCTGGACCAGATGCCTGACATTGCGCCTCTGGCGCATCAATTAGTCGTCCAGTAGCATTGTGCAATGGTACCTGGGATAACCCCCCCCGCCGTCATAACAACACTCTGTGCCCCTCCATAATGAGACAAGATTACGTCTGCACTGTTTCGGGGAAATCTTAGATAATGAGCCCGGCCATAAAGTCTCTCAGCTTGCTACATTCATCTATGTGCCAGGCTGCTTCTATCACCCGATCAGCCTGGCGGTCAGTGAGGAGACCTCGGGAGAGACGGCGGAACTTATTCTCCACTTGCTCATCGGTCAGTCGGTTTTTTGGATGCCCGGGGGGGTATTTGCAGACCTTCTCAAAGCGAAGGCCGGAACGGGAGATGACGACGATGGCAGCGCCAGAAGAGCTCGGCCACAAAGCCGTCAGCCCAGGGTCTGCTACCAATTCGATCCGCTCCATCAGATCGCGGACCACGGGGGAAAACAGCTTATCCGGGGTAAACTGCTCAGGACCACAGTCACCCTCCAACATGGCCACTGCAATGCAGTAGGGAAAGCTATGGTCGGCTGTCTCCCGATCGCGGGGATCTAACTTCTTGGGATCCCATGAGGGTTTGTTCAAGGCATATGCGTGGAAGCGAGCCACTACCTTTTCTATTTCTGAGACATCGAGGTTATTTTCCCTTACCACGTCGATGGCTGCCTGAATGGGTGCCTGGGTCATCATCTCTGCAGCGTAAGGCTTCATGCAGGCATCCAAAATGCGGTAATGCCCCGCCATGGGTTTAGTAAGGGCTGCGAAATCCACTTCGCCCGCCACTGCGCGAGCCCAACCCATGTGACCTTCGAAAACCTCCTCAGGCCCCGTTAGGCCGTTCATGGCTAATAAGGCCGCTTCCACACCACCCTTGGCAATGGTGGCTTCTGCGCTGGCCTTCATCATTGGGATGTTGCCCCGCTGAGACTGAGCCAGGGTGTTGTTGTGACTGCCGGCGATAGCCAGGGCATTGGCTGTGGCTTTGTGGTCCAAATGAAGGAGCCTGGAAGCAAGCGCGGCACTGGAAAACTGCATGTTCGTGGCATGATGCCAGCCCCTCTCCCAGATGTTGGGAGATCCAGCATAGTCGCACAATCGAATCTGTATTTCGTAAGCGATCACCATGCCCAGAATGACATCCGCGCCTCCCAGTTTTTCGCGCTCGGCCACGGCCAGAGCCGCTGCTAAGTTCCCGCTGGGGTGGGAAGGGTCACGCCCAGAATAGTAGTCGTTATTGTCGAGGTAACGGATCATGGTCCCGTTAGCGAGGGTGGCCAAGGCACAGGATGTCCGAGTTCCTTCAACGATTACTGTCGATTCAGGATTGCCCCCCAGTTGCTGCACAGTCTTGCGCACGATCTTACTAGGTCCTCCCGAAAATCCTCCGCAGGCACAGGCCAAAGTGTCAAGGACCAGCCGCTTGGTCTCTCTGATCACCTCAGGTTGTAGATCCTCGTATCGAATGCTCAGAATCAGATCCGCCAATTTATTGCGCACGAACTCCTGTAAATGACTCATAGTCATACCCTCCGGAGATGTTCATCAGAACCGGACCTGGTGTTTTGCCGCATTCGTTTGTCGAAGGGTTTCCACACCATTCTCTGTACCATAATCTCAAAAGGTTCTTTTCTCGGACCTCTCTCAATCAATATGCATGGTTACCACGTATGAAGCTTTACACATAGTGCCTTCCCGGGATACGCATGTTCCGCATAATGGTACCAGGAAGGAAATCAACCTACAAGGCATAACCATTCTAATGATCACTGTAGAATTGAAAGGAAGATAACCTGACCAGTAGATTGCTGGGAGGGAGGGTTGACAAACCAAGTGTCTAGTTTATTATACGTTTGGAAGAGGGCCGCTCATGTGAAGAAATCATTTTATCTGCGATACAGAGGTTTGCCATGTTAGAAAAAAAGCGAATATTTGAGTTCTTGCCCGGAACGAACAAACCCTGCTTGGAAGAAATGTCGACCATAGGCGATGCCGCGAGCATTTTTAGGGAATTTGAGCGTATGGAGGCAATCCCAATACTCGATGAAGGCGAACGCCCTTTAGGAATAGTTAGGAGGTCGAATCTTTTTGAATCCTTGGTCGATGGAATGTCTCCCGAAGCGACTGTTTCCGAAATAATGGAAACCAATTTTAGAACAATAGCCATGGATTCCCTTTTGGAAGAGATGTTTGCCGAAGGGCAGGAGCAAAATTACATCATAACTGATTCGAGAGGTAAATTTGTAAGTCTTTTCCTCCCTTATGATTTGTCGAATGCATATCGAAAGTGGATAGAACTCACGCATCAGGAATTCCATATACTCATCAATTCGGCATACAATGGAATTGTTGCTATTGATTCAGGGGGGATAATAAGAATCTTTAACGAATCGGCTGAAAAGATTACGGGGATAAAGGCCGCCGATGCAATTGGCAAAAAGGCAAGCAAAGTTATACCTAATACGAGACTCGATAAGGTATTGAAAAGCGGGAAAACTGAGCTGGGGCAAAAACAAGAAATCGGGAAAGCAAAGATAATGACAAATAGGGCCCCGATAGTTGAAGGTGGCAAAATTTCCGGAGTGATTGCTGTTTTCCAAGACCTTACAGAGTTAGAGAAGACGATCGAACGTTTAGGTGAGGCAAAATATGATATCGATATTCTTGAAACGATATTAGATTACGCCTATGAGGGAATCACAGTAATAGATAAGAACGGGAAAATAGTCTATTTTAATAAAGCGAATTCAGAAATGTTAGGAATCAAACCTGAGGAAGCGATCGGAAAGAATATATCGGATGTGATACCTGTCTCGCGGCTTCCGATTGTCCTTGAAACAGGAATACCTGAGATTAGGGCGCCATCAATTTATGATGAGAATAGGATCGTTAACCGCATTCCTATAACAAGAGATGGCCACATCCTTGGAGCCGTTGCGATGGTATTGTTCAAGGATATAGCGGACTTGAAGGGGCTTTACGAGAAATTAGCTATTCTTGAGTCCAAAGTAGAGTATTACAAGAAAGAGTTGGAGAATAGATGGATATCAAGATACACCATTGATGACATCATTGGGGATAGCGAGACAATGCGAAACCTGAAAAGGCGAATTCCAATGGTGGCGAAAACCGATTCCACGGTTCTGGTTACTGGAGAAACGGGCACGGGGAAAGAACTCTTTGCTCATGCCATCCACAATATTAGCCGCAGGAAAAACGGACCATTTGTCAGGGTAAACTGTGCCTCTATCCCTAGGGAGTTGTTAGAAGCGGAGTTATTTGGATATGAACCTGGAGCATTCACAGGAGCTCGAAAAGGGGGAATGCTTGGCAAATTTGAGTTAGCGGATGGGGGGACAATTTTTTTGGATGAAATAAGCGATATGCCTCTTTCGATGCAGGCTGAACTGCTCCGGGTATTGCAAGAGAAGGAAATAATACGAGTCGGGGGTGTTAAACCTATAAGGGTTAACTTCAGGGTAATTGCAGCTACTAATCAAGACCCCGATAAATTGACCAGAGAGAATAAATTTCGGGCTGATCTTTTTTATCGTTTGGATGTCATTCGAATCGATTTGCCTCCGCTTAGAAAGATTAAGGACGAAATTCCTCGTCTGGCGGCGTTTTTTGCGAAAAAATTTGGTTCTGCGATAGGAAAGTCACCGATAAAATTATCCCCGAGGGTCTTAAGGATTTTTGAATCTTATGAATGGCCTGGGAATATCCGGGAACTGGCGAATGTAATCGAGCAGTCAATCGCCTCCACAAAGGACGGCCTCATTGATTTAGAGAATCTTCCGCCTCGGCTTTTTGCACCATCGCAAAGCTCCCTTTTCTCTTCAAAGGCTTCTTTGAAAGACTTAAGAGCTAAATCAGAGAAAAAGATCATCTTAGAAGCTTTGAAGATGGCTGATGGAAACAAAGTGAAAACCGCACGACTCCTGAGAATCCACAGATCAGGGCTCTATCAAAAACTAAGAAAATATGACCTCGCTTAGTTAATCTATTTCCCTCTACATGTTTAATTATTTAGACACCTTCCTCAATGTTCTGATCCAGTCGAGCTATCCTTCCCATTTTTCTACACTGAAGCGATGGGTATCTTAATAAGATGTCTACGAAAATAGACAGATTATTTCTATCTAAACAACCCTCGAGTTTGCTAACCTATTGATATTTCAATATATTTTAAAAGAACAGAATGTGGAACGGTATTTGCTCCTCCAACTGCTAACCGAGCCTCTTAAGAAACAGCAAGGGGTGAACACCCCTTGGGGTATCAGCTCATATTGATCCAATTCCTCCGCATTCATATCTAAACTTCACCTGGTTAAACGGGTAAAGCTGTCGGGCCGTTAGATAGTCGATTGAGGAAATAGAGCTCATTATTTGGTAAAATTCGTCAGCAAATCATCAGTTATAACGCTGATATAACGCTGACTAATAGCTAACGAAGCAAAAGGATCATGAGAGAGAAAAGAAAAGATGTCTCTCTAAAATTGCAGGAAATTGAAGGTTTTCTGTTCGATGGCATGAGCTTGGCCATAGGAGGTTATTTAACGGCAAATAAGCCTATGGCCCTCATAAGAGAGATCATAAGAAAGGGGATTAAAAACCTGACGATCATTTCCCTCCCATCCGGGATAGACGTGGATTTACTTATAGCTGCAGGATGTGTAAAAAAGCTCATGTGCCCCTATGTGGGGATGGAATCTCTTTCTCCAATAGCCCCCTTTTTCCGCCAGAAAGCCCAGAGGGGAGAATTGGAGATACGGGAAGTTGATGTGGCTTTGGTTATATTGATGCTCCGTGCAGCAGCCCTCAATTTACCCTATTTACCGTGGAAAGGAGTGGTTGGAACATCCATTCCTGAGCTCAATTCAGACTTAAAGGTAATACAAGACCCCTTTGGAAATGGTGAGTTGATCGCCGTCCCTGCTCTGTCTCCTGATTTAGCCCTTATTCATGCAGCACAATCTGATATTTATGGGAATGTCCAACATAAGGGAAGGTCATTTTTGGACGGGCTTATGGCAAGGGCGTCTCAGAAAACGCTAGTCCAGGTTGAGAAAATCATCCCAAACGAGCAGATCAAGTTTAATTTTCTTGATACGACCATACCATCTGCTCTGGTAAACGGAATTATTTTGGCGCCCCTTGGAGCTCATCCCCTTTCAAGCCAAAGATATTACGATGTTGATGAACGGCACATCAGGGAATATGTTGAATTGGCGCAGAAATATCAACGGGGAGAAGAGGATGGATTCAAAGATTATCTCGCGAAATATGTTTATGGGCCTCACTCATTGGAGGATTATCTGGAAGTCGTTGGAACCAAGCGGCTCTTACATATAATGAAAATCTAGGATGAATTGGATGGATATTACAACGAAAGAGCTCCAGGCGGTTTTTATATCGAGGATTATTAAAAACGGTTGGTACGTTATTGCTGGTATAGGTGCTCCAATTCCACGGGCTGGAATCATGCTTGCCCATCTCACCCAGTGCCCTGATTTAAGGATTATAATGTCAGACTATTTTGTCGAATTTCTCAATGAAGAGGAACTGCGCGATTTTACTTCATATTCTGATCCGGGATTAGAGAAAAACGCCGAATATACGTTTTCGCCTGAGCTCAGATATGAGACTGCTCGACTGATTGATTTGATGTTTCTCGGTGGGATTCAGATCGATACGTATGGGAATACCAACTTGATAGGAATAGGGCAGGATTTTAGGGGCCTGAAATTACGTGGGGCGGGAAGTATAGGGGCTCCATCGATGGCTTCTCTGACAAAACGATACATAATTTTTTCCAACAATCATAACGAGAGGACATTTGTCGATCATTGCGATTTTATCTCGACAGTAGGGTGGCATAAGGGAGGCAATTCGAGGAAGCAATTGGGCTTACCCGGTGGCGGTCCTATCTATGTGATTTCACCGCTTTGTATAATGGACTTCACCGAGGATACAAAGCAGATGCGACTGAAACATCTGATGCCCGGAGTTAAAAAAGAAGATGTTGTCAAAAATACGGGATTTGATTTGATAATCCCTGGAGATATCTCCCTGATTCCCCCTCCTAGTGAAATAGAAATAGGAACTCTGAGAACGCGAGTCGATCCTAAAGGCCTCCTTCGAATATGACCTAAAAAATAGCTAAAGGCAAATAAACTAGGGAGGAATGGATAATGATCTCATGCGGGTATGCCGGAAAGATCCTGAGGGTAGATTTGAGCAACAGAACGTTTGTGGATGAGGATTTGCATAATGATTTTATAAAAAAATATATTGGAGGGGCGGGATTTGGCGCTCGATACCTCTATCAGGAAAATCCTGATGGCGTGGACTGGGCAGATCCCCAAAACAGGGTGATTTTTGCGAACGGTCCGCTGAGCGGCACGGCGGCCCGCGGGTCGGGGACTATGTGTGTGACGAGTAAGGGACCGATGACAAACCTCGCAGGATCCAGTCAGGCCAATGGGTATTGGGGAGCTTTTTTGAAGTCATGTGGGTACGATGGTATCGTATTGCATGGTTGTGCTGACCGCTGGTCTTACCTCCTTATTACGGGCGAAAAAGCGGAGCTCCGGGATGCGTCTCATTTTGTGGGAAAGGATACCCAGGAGACCCAGGAATTAATTCGCAAGGAATTGGGTGTAACGGGGGAGGTGAGCGTGTACTGTATCGGTCCTGCGGCTGAGAATAAGGTTCGATATAGTGTCATTGTGGGGGATGTCAGTCATACGGTATCGAAAAATGGTCTGGGAGCTGTATTAGCATCCAAGAATCTTAAAGCAATGGCCATTTGTCGGGGAAAATTCAAAACTCGCATATGGAACAAAGAAGTGCTTAAGAAAATCTCCAAAGAACTTCATGAAAAAGCTGTCACATATCGGGATGGCTCTCGGCATAAATGGGGAACTAATGGGACTTTCTCCGTTCTGCTTGCGATTGGAGCCCTTCCGGTTAAGAACTATACCACCAATCTCTTTCCCGAGCACGAAAAAATGAACGGGCAATACGTGCGAACCCATTTTGAAAAGGTAGGACGCAACACCTGCTTTAATTGCGGAATCCATCATAATCTCGTAATGAGGATAACGGAAGGAGCTTACAAGGGAGTTGTCGCGGAGGAACCGGAATATGAGGCCTTCGCGGCCTTTGGACCCCAAATTGGTCAAACGGATGCTGGGAGTGTTTTCGTTTTGACGGACCTTGCCGACCGTCTCGGCATGGATGTTAATGAAACTGGGTGGGTTATCGGATGGCTTATGGAATGCTACGAAAAGGAGATCCTTACAAAGAAGGACACCGACGGGATAGAGATGAATTGGGGCAATGTCGAATCCGTAAGAAAAATGTTGTATAAGATCTCGAATCGCGAAGGCATCGGCAACTTATTGGCTGAAGGTGTGAAGAGGGCTTCCGAGGAAATCGCTGGAGAGGCTGCCCATATGGCAATTTGTACCCGGAAGGGATCTACACCCAGAGGACATGACCATAGGGCAAGATGGCCTGAGTTACTCGACACCTGTTTCACCAACACGAGCACCCTAGAGGCGACCTTTGCTGGCGTGAGGCCCGAAGAGTTGGATATGCCTCCCGTTCATTATGGGTTTTCTCCCTGGGAGGCTCCCACTATCAATGCAACCATGAATGGATGGCATATTTTCGAGGACTGCCTTGGTTCCTGCAGGTTCAACATGACTCATTATAAGCTCGTTGCGGACGCGTTCAATGCCGCAACAGGCTTTAACCTATCCTTCCCCGAAATTATTAAAACGGGAAAACGAATCGTGAATACCCTGAGGGTGTTCAATATAAAGAATGGTTTAACCTGTGATATGGAGGTCCCGAGCACTCGATATGGATCAACCCCAACTGATGGGCCTGCAAGAGGAATTGCGATAATGAAACACTGGGATCTCATAAGGGAGACCTATTACCGCTTGATGGGCTGGGATCACGATACTGGGAAACCCTTACCGAAAACGTTGAGGGATTTGGGGCTAGAGGATTTGATTGTCGACATTAAGGACTAGCACGGTCTAATATTCATCTATTTTGGAGCTTCGGGCCATAGTGATGAAAGGACTCACCAGGGGGCTGTTGCAAAATGAAAAGATCACAAAGGCCCTATCTCTTTTGTGAACTATAGTTGATTTCTGGGGAGGAATACCCATGAGTTATGAGGAGGCATTTGCGAAATGGCAAAGACTCAAAGAGAGGGCAATGGCGGGGGGTGGAGAGACATTTGCCGTGAAGCAACACGAGATGGGGATGATGACAGCGAGGGAGCGGGTCAACGTGCTGGTGGACGAGGATAGTTTTGTTGAAATGAATATGTTGGGGGAGGCCCAGTGCAAAGACTTTGGAATGGAGGAGCGCAAAATTCCGGGCGACGGGGTAATAACGGGAATTGGGGAGATAGGTGGAAGAAAAGTATGCATCTATTCTCAGGACAAAACGGTCATGTCGGGCTCAGTGGGTTGGACCCACGCAATGAAAATCTGCTATCTGTTTGAATTAGCCAGAAAAATCGGCATACCGATAGTCGGTTTGAACGACTCGGTGGGAGGAAGGATTCAGGAAGGCCTCAAGGTAGGCTATGGCCCCATTTTCTACCAGAATGCTATCACCTCGGGAGTTGTCCCCCAAATATCAGCGATAATGGGTACGTGCTCGGGGGGTCCTGCTTACTCCTCGGGGATCATGGATTTCATTATCATGGTCGAAAAAACGGGGCAGATGTTTATCACAGGTCCCCCGGTTATTAAGGCTGTCACCGGAAGGGAAGTAACCAAAGAAGAACTAGGGGGGGTAAAGGTTCATGCTGAGATTTCCGGGACCGTGGATCTCATTGCGAAGGATGATAGGGATTGTTTGAGAATTATCCGAGAGCTCTTTGGGTTTCTCCCCTCTCATTGGAGGGAAAAACCGCCCAAAACAGAGGCACGTGATGATTTGGAAGATATGAAGACGGATCCGATGACAATACTTCCCGGCAGTTCCAACAAACCTTTTGACATGGTGGATATCCTGCGTGAAGTCGTCGATGAGGGCCATCTCTTGGAGATCAAACCGAGGTTCGCCAATAACATAATTACAGCCTTTGCCCGCTTGGGCGGAATGCCCGTAGGCATGGTTGCAAACCAACCCAGCGTTCGAGCGGGCGTACTTGATGTCGACTCTTCCGACAAGGCCTCGAGGTTTATCCGGTTTTGCGACGCCTTTAATATCCCGCTGATAAGTTTCATGGATTCACCCGGATTCATGCCAGGTATTGAACAGGAGTATAAAGGTGTTATCAGGCATGGGGCGAAAATGCTGTATGCATGGTCTGAGGCTACCGTTCCCAAGATAACGGTTGTGATACGGAAAGGTTATGGAGGCGTGAAGCCGGCCATGTGCAATAAGGAAGTGGGTTGCGACATGATGTTTGCATGGCCCACTGCGGAGCTGGCGGTGATGGGAGCAGAGGGGGCTGTGAATGTGATATTCAAGGACGAAATATCGAAGGCGGGCGACCGAAAAGACGAGGTGAGAAAGGAGAAGGCAAGGGAATATGTCGAGAAATTTGGCGGTCCTTTTGAGGCGGCTTCAAAGCTCTGTATAGAGAGTATTATCGAGCCGCGAGAAACGAGAAGGGAACTGATCCGGGCACTGAGGATCCTAGAATCCAAGGAAGAGACGAAACCGAAGAAGAAACACTGCAATTTTCCAGTCTAAGGAGGATACAGGGGAGCTTCATAATCCACAAAAAAGCGAGCATGCGAGAATCCTTGTTATTGATGGAGGCTACAAAGTGAAACATGGCGATAAGACTATCGGCAAGGAAAAAGAGAGATGGCTAAAGGAAAAGGTGAAAGATAAGGGTTCGGACAGTGCCTTAGGGGAAAAGGCCCGGACTTCTTCTGGAATAGAGGTGAATTTACTGTACACACCTGAGGATATAAAAGGGGTCGACTATCTCAATGAGCTCGGTTTTCCAGGAGAATATCCTTTCACGCGCGGTGTATACCCTACTATGTACAGGGGCCGTAATTGGACGATGCGACAGTATTCTGGACTGGCAACTGCGGAGGAATCCAACGCCCGATACAAGTTCCTTTTGGAGGGAGGACAGACTGGTTTGAGCGTTGCCCTCGATTTGCCCACTCAGATGGGGATTGATTCTGATCATGAACTGGCAGAGGGTGAAGTGGGTGTCGTTGGGGTTTCCATAGACACGCTAAAGGATATGGAATTGCTCTTTGAAGGAATACCGCTCAACAAGATTACTACATCATTCACCATTAATGCAACGGCCGCGATATTGCTGGCCATGTATATAGCGGTGGGGGAGAAACAGGGCGTTCCCCCGGAGAAGCTTGGGGGCACGATTCAGAACGATATTTTAAAGGAGTACGTGGCGAGGGGGGCCTGGATTTTTCCTCTCGAGCCATCTGTTCGGCTCATTGGGGATACCATCGAGTATTGTATGGAAAATATACCACGGTTCAACCCAATCAGCATATCGGGAGCCCACTTTAGGGGCGCGGGGGCAAACGCTATCCAGGAAATAGCATTTACTTTCTGTGATGCAATTGTGTATGTGGATAGCATGTTAAAAAGGGGAATAGATGTGGACAAATTTGCACCTATGCTGAGCTTCTGGTTCACCACCAATATTGATTTTTTTGAGGAGATAGCGAAATTCCGGGCTGCCAGAAGGCTTTGGGCCAACATTATGAAAGAAAGATACGGTGCTAAGAATCCCAGATCCTGGATGTTGAGGTTTGGTACGTCTATATTGGCTGTCAGTCTAACTGCACAACAGCCCGAAAATAATATTGTTCGAGTTGCTTGTGAAGCGATGGCTGCCGTTCTGGCAGGGGTTCAGTCACTCTTCACCGCATCCTATGATGAAGCGTATTCCATACCAACGGAAGAAGCAGCCCAGATTGCGTTGAGAACTCAGCAGGTATTGGCCTATGAGACCGGCATAACCAGAACGGTGGACCCGCTGGCCGGTTCATACTATGTGGAATATTTGACGAATCGATTGGAAGAGGAGATCACGAAGCTCATGGAAAAGATTGAGGACCTCGGGGGAATGGTAGAAATGATTCAGAGCGGTTATGTCCAGAGGGAAATTACGAATATGGCTTACGAACACGAAAGGAACATTAAATCGGGTGAGAAGGTTATGGTGGGAGTGAACAGGTTTGTCGTGGATGAGAAAGAGAGGGAGCTCAGCCTCTATGAAATGGACCCGGAAGTCTCAAAGAAACAAATCGCAAGACTTCAGCGGGTAAAGGCCGAGAGGGATAACAAGCACGTTGGGGCAACGTTAGAGAAGCTGAGACTGGTAGCGGAAGGAAAGCAAAATATCATGCCTTCTTTAATTGATGCCGTTAAAGCTTATGCGACTATCGGTGAAATAACCGATGTCTTAAGAAATGTTTTCGGATCCTTTGACGAACCCGTGCAAATCTAACTTTTTAGATTTTAGAGAACCTTAAAGATATTTGGAGGTGTAAAGTGACACGATTATTTTTCTATGGACATGCGTGCTTTGCCCTGGAAGAAGGAAACGCGAAGGTGTTAATTGATCCCTTTTTTAAGGGCAATCCTCACTTATCTACCACACCTGAACTGAAGCCAAGCCTCATCTTGGTGACCCACGCACACTATGATCATCTCGGGGATGCCATAGAGATCGCGAGGAAGACGGGTTCTGCCCTGATAGGACAACCAGAACTCGTGGAACATTGTAAAAAGAACGGCGCTGAAAATATTGTGAAGTTACATTACGGGGGTACCGTGGATTTTGATTTCGGGAGCGTCAAAATGGTTCCAGCCTGGCATACCTCATCTATCGGCGAAGAACGTCTGTATGCTGGTAATCCCTGTGGGTACGTTATCAATTTCTTCGAAAAAACATACTATCATGCTGGAGACACGTGTCTTTTCGGGGACATGAAGATTATTGCCGAGAGTACACCCATTGATATTGCCTTGCTCCCAATTGGGGGGCGGTTCACCATGGGAGTTTCAGATGCGATTATCGCCGTCAATCTTTTGAATCCCAAGATTGTAATTCCCATGCACTACGGAACGTTCGATGTACATCTCAAAGATCCAACGGAATTTAAGAAGAGAGTGGAATCTGAGACGAGGGCTCGGTGTGTAGTTATGGAACCGGGTACTTTTTGCGAGGTCCCTGAGCTTTTGAGGATTTAACGCTTTCGGAGGTTCTAAAATGGAAGGCAAAAGGGAGTCTATCAGGGTGCTCATAGCGAAACCCGGATTAGATGGTCATGATCGGGGTGCAAAAGTAGTTGCCAAAGCACTTAAGGACGCAGGCATGGAGGTTATTTACACCGGGCTTCACCAGACAGCCGATCAAATTGCCAACGTTGCGCTTCAAGAGGGCGTTGATGTCATCGGCCTGAGTATTCTTTCAGGCGCCCACGTCTCATTGGTTGGGAAATTAATAGAAAAGCTCAAGGAAAAGGGAATTCTTGACGATACGCTGTTACTCGTGGGAGGAAACATACCCCGGAAGGATATTGGCACCCTGAGGGACATGGGGGTAGCGCAAACCTTTCCCACTGGGTCAGATTTGGATGATATCGTTGTTTTCATTAAGGGGCATCGCCAGAAGGGGAGTCCGGCATGAGGTTATATGAATACCAAGCGAAGGACGTCTTTCGAAGTTATGGTATCCCTGTACCAAAGGGATATCTTGTGCAGGAGAAGAACCAGGTTGGTGATCGGTTCAAATCCGTTAAGACGAAGGACGGAGTCGTTATAAAGGCCCAAGTGCTCGCAGGGGGCAGGGGAAAAGCGGGAGGGGTGAAATTTGCTCATACACCCGATGAGGCGTCGGCATTGGTTGAGCGAATGAAAAGCCTGGAGATCGGCGGATACAAAGTCTTCGCGGTCCTCCTTGAGGAAAAGCTACCTGTGCAACAAGAACTCTATCTGGGATTTGTCATTGACCCTGTTCTCGGTATCCCCACGCTTTTGGCGAGCTCGAGAGGCGGTATGGATGTCGAGGAAATAGCACGGGTATTTCCTCAATTCCTCGGAAAAATGGACGTTGATTCGGCATACGGAATACTCGACTATAAGGTTCGGGAAACATTGACAAGGGTTGGCGTTCCGAAGAATCTGTTCGGGCAGTTTATTACCATATCCAGAAGGCTCTATGAGATTTTCTTGGATTATGAAGCTATCCTCATAGAAATCAATCCGCTCATAGTCAATGAAGAGGGAAATTTGGTCGCTGCTGATGCCCGAATGAGCCTTGATGATGCAGCCGTGTTTAGACGGCAAAAATTAAAGGAACTCAGAGATTCCCGGGAGAAGTCTCTGGAGGAATATTTGCGAGATGACTATCAACTGGAGTTTGTGAATTTGGAGGGCAATATAGGGCTCGTCAGCGGTGGAGCAGGAATGACGATGACGGCCATGGATCTGATAGCCCTCGAGGGTGGCAAGCCGGCGTGTTTTATGGATTGTAGCGCAAATGTAAGCCCAGAGGGCTACGAAATGGCGTTAAGGACCGTTTCTTCAAAAGAAGGAGTTTCCTCAATTCTGGTTAATATCTTCGGCGGCCTGACAAGAATGGACCATGTAGGGGAATATTTGGTCGAAGCTGTCAAGAAGATCGGCAATATTCAACAACCTATAACGATTCGGTTGGAAGGCACCAACGCGGAAAAGGGAAGAAAGGCTGTCAGAGAAGCCGGATTTCAATGTTATGAGACTTTTGAGGAAGCTGTAAAGAGGGCTGTAGAACTGGGGAGATCATCATGAGCATACTGGTGAACGGGGAGACGAGAGTGCTCGTTCAGGGAATAACGGGAAAGACCGGAACGTTTTTCGCCCAGGACATGTTGAACTACGGAACAAGAATAGTGGGGGGAGTGACGCCTGGAAAGGGCGGGATTATTCACAACGGCGTTCCTGTGTTCGATTCGGTATCGGAGGCAGTTCAAGAGACCTCCGCTCAGGCATCCATTATATTCGTCCCAGCTGCCTTTGCCAAGGATAGCATCATTGAGGCTATAGATGCTGGGCTGAGGGTTATAGTGTATCCAGGCGAAAATATACCTGTNCACGACATGATGCTCATAAAGAGGAGGCTCCGGGAGAGCAATTCCTATTTCATTGGCCCTAACACGCCTGGCATTATCACCCCGGAAGAATCGAAGATCGGCTTCATGCCTTATTTCTGCTATAAGAGAGGGAATGTCGGANTAACNTCGAGGAGTGGTTCACTCTCATACGAAATAGCATATAGCCTCACAAGACGAGGAATTGGCCAATCAACAGCTGTAGGCATCGGTGGTGACTCAGTGAAGGGCACGGAGTTTGTCGACGTTATTCGGCTTTTCCAAAAAGACCCGGAAACGAAAGTCATCGTATTGGTCGGCGAAATTGGCGGTACGGATGAGGAAAGGGCGGCGGAATTCATCATCCAAGAGGTTAGCAAGCCCGTCGTTGCTTTCATTACGGGGAGATCGGCTCCGCCTGATAAAAAGATGGGGCATGCGAGCGCCATTATCAGCGAGGGAAGGGGAACCTTCGAGTCAAAAATTAAAGCCCTGAAAGGTGCAGGTGTCGCCATTGCAAATACCCCATCAGAAGTACCCAAGTTGGTCGAAGAGGCCCTTTCTTCGTAGAGATGCCGTGCGCCAGTCTCGGCCAAAAAGGAGTGTGCACTTTTAATACCGTAGAAAAAGCAAGCAAAAAAATGAATGGGGATGGGAATTTTACACGATTCATCGGAATCTTGAGGCCTTGATTTATTATGCCAAAGAGGAAATCCCCCGTAATTGGTTTTGTGGGACTCGGGCGCGCCGGAAGTCTGATGGCGGCTAACTTGCTAAAAGCAGGCTTTGACCTCCTGGTCTACGACAAGAATCGGGCCAGAGTTGCTCCCCTCGTGCAACAGGGTGCAAGAAGTTCAAAGAGCCTCCGGGAAACTGCCCAGAACTGCAACGTTGTGGTGACCTCATTGCCACACCCTTCCATATCCGAGGAGGTCTTTTTTGGCGAAGGGGGTTTGGTATCAGCGGCAAAGCGGGGAGATCTTTTCATCGAGACAAGCACCATATCGCCAAAGCTGGCAAGAAGGATCAGCAGGATTGCAGGGAAAAAGGGGGTTGAGTTTATTGATGCGGGCGTCGCGGGAGGGCTCGAGAGGGCTTCCAAAGGGAAGCTCGTGATCATGGCCGGGGGAACGAAATCGGCAATGGGGAAGGCGAGTAAGATTTTTAAAGCCATTGCATCGGATATCTTTCACGTTGGAAATGTGGGGATGGGCATGACGGTGAAGTTGGTGAACAATGCAATTTCGCACGTAACTATGGTAGCGATTTCAGAAGCGATTTCCCTGGGAGTGAAAGCTGGAGTGGGGCCTAAAATCTTGTACGACGTTATCAGTAAGTCTTCTGGAAATAGCGATATCTTTCAGAGAAGGTTCGGGTCCCGCATTTTACAGAGGGATTTTGAAGCGGGTATGAGCGTCGAGCTGGCCTATAAGGATTCAGAGCTGGTTTGTGAAATGGGAAGGGATTTCAGGCTTCCAATGTATGTAACCAATGCGGCGCATTGTGTCTATGAGTGGGCTCGAGCAGAAGGTTTAGGCGATAAAGATTACGCATCCATAATACTCTTGTGGGAAAAACTCCTGGGGATACGGGTAACGGGAGAGGCGTAGGAGATTTCAAACCAATAGGAGGGAATAGGGCGATTCCTGTTCCACGTTAGGGAACAAGGATACCGTGCATTTCAAATCCGGAAAGGAGTGTTGGGAGATATGGGACCTACAGAGAAGTTAGCCAGATTTGTGCTTGACACTGAATTCGAGGATATACCCGGGGAGGGCATTGAGCTGGCCAAGAGGCATTTCCTCGACTGCATGGGCTCAGCACTGGCGGCGGTTGTAGAACCGGCAGGCAGGATAATCCAGGAATACGTTCAGGAGATGGGCGCAACGGAAGAGGCGAGATTGATTGGAACCAGCATTGCCACGTCGGCGCCCAATGCTGCGTTTGGCAATGGCGTTACGGCCCATGCTATTTCCTTTGACGACACCGCACCTTCGCACCCCACCGTGACCATTTTGCCTGTCCTTTTGGCCTTAGGGGAAAAGCACAAATTTTCGGGAAGAGAGATCCTTGCCGCCCAGGTGCTCGCATATGATGTATTTCTGAGATTTAATGCGGCAACGAAGAAAGCCGCGGCGATACGTTTAAGTGGTTGGCACCCCACTGGCTTTTTTGGGACCGTAGCTGCGGCAGCGGTAACGGCAAAGTTGTTGAAGCTGGATCTAGGCCAAACGAGAATGGCCTTTGGCATTGCGGCCTCAGTATCGGGAGGACTAAGCCAGAATATCGGCACGATGACCATGCCGCTTCACGCTGGCAACTCCGCGAGAAACGGCATGATGGCAGCGTTGCTCGCTCAAAAGGGGTTTACCGGAGACGACGAGATTCTGGAGGGACGATTCGGCCTAATGAACGCTCTTTGTGGGAAAGGCGGGTACAATGCAGCGGAGCTTACCGCAAACTTAGGGGACCCTTTTAAAATTGTTTCACCGGGGATTAATTTAAAATTTTACCCTTCCTGTTGGGCACACCACTGCGCTGTTGACGCTCTGCTACACCTCGTTGAGCAGTATCGTCTTTCTCCCGAAAAAGTGGAGAGCATCGAGTGCGATTTGCTGGTTGACAAGCCCATGGGGCGCTACATCAATCCCAAGACCGACCTACAAGCCAAATATAGCCTCGGTTACAGCCTCGCTGTCGTCCTCTTGGATGGCAGGCTGGGCATAGAGCAGTTCTTCCCCGAGAAGATTTTTGATGCTAAGACCCAGGAAGTTATGGCAAAAGTGAAGCATGTTCCTCAAGATTGGAGTGAGGAAGGTCCGGGTAAACACGTTGTAAAGGTCCGGCTCAAGGACGGCAGGGAGTATGCTTATGGTGTAGAGCACTGTAAAGGGGAGGCGAAGGCAAAACCCCTTACCAACGATGAATTGCTGGCAAAATACAGAACGTGCGCTCGCCGGGTTTTAAGCGAGGATAAGGTCGAGCGATCCATTGAAATAATCGAGCATTTGGAGGATTTCGAGGATATTGATGAACTGATGGACGTTATAACGATGTAATGGGTAAAGACTTTGGTTTGCAAACATGCCCCTATGCGGAATTCTTTGAAATTGACAAGGGGAGAAATAGATAGTAACTACGTACACAGTGATTCAACAATTTCTGGAGATATGTTATGGTGATCTCTATGGTCGAGGCCTAGCTGGTGAAAAAGGTGAGGTTTTCCGAGAAAACATCCAAAGAGGGGAGGTGAGGAAAAGGGGATATGTGAAACACATTATAGGCATGAGTGCATGACCTGGTGAAAGCTTTTCAGAATGAGAAAGGAGTAGAAAAATGAAATATTCATTGAAAATTTTGCTTTGTCTTACGGTGTTGGTTCTGGTTGTTGGAAGTCTTGCAGGCGAGAAAACCTATGCAAAATATCCGGAAAAGATGATTACTACGATTGTTCCCTTTAAAGCGGGAGGTGGAGGCGACCGCTGGTTCCGGGTTTTGTCTACCAGGGCCATAGACCATTTTGGTCAACCCTGGCATGTCGTGAACTTCCCAGGAGCTTCGGCGACGGTTGGTTGGAAAGAAATGTTGAACCGGCCGGCTGATGGCTATACTATCCAGTACGGCAGCTATACACCGGTAATAGCGGCACTAAAGGAGAAGAAGCCTCCTATCGATGTTTCCTACATCACAGTTGTTTGCTACATTTCCCCCATGAGGTCCGTATTGGTAAGCAAGCCGGGGACTGAGTGGTCGACCTGGGAAGGATTGAAGGCTTATGCGAAGAAGAATCCCGGGAAAATAACTGTCGGGGCCACTGAGGCCTTGCTTATGGGCCCGGCATATCTGCTTAATCAGGCCGGGATTGAGACGACCCTTGTCCCCTATGCAAGTACCGCGGACGCGGTAGCCGATTTTCTGGGGGGACATATTCATATGTTGGGAGGGAGTGTTTCCACTGTTAAGCCGTTGATCCCCGAGAAGGCGGTGGCCGTGGTGAATACGAGTGAAGTTCCGATTCCCAAGATGCACAAGGAGTTCGAGAATGTACCGGACGCCAAGGCCGTGGGCTTAGATGGGATGGCCTTTCCGAGGTATGTCTCCATGCACCCCGAGACGCCCGATGAAATAGTGGACTTTTTTTCGGCGAAAATGGGCGAGCTCCTCAAGGATGATGTTATCAAATCGCTCTTGAAGAAATTGGGAGAGGAGATTTGGTTTGTGCCTCATGCGGAAGCTCAAAAGGATTATGAAAAAATGAGGGTTAAGATAAAGAAGGTGATAGAGCTTCTGGAAAAGTAGGACCTTGACCCCTTGAAGCCTAGGTCGTCCTGGACTGGCCTGAGCTTCAAGGGGTCTTATGTATGGGACGGGAGGTTTGGATTGGAACCCAACAATGAAAAAAGGAAATCCAAGTGGCTACGGTGCAACCGGGGTATTGGGGTCATTATGACATTAATGTTCACTGGCTTGTTTACCTATATCCAGCTCACCCCTTGGGCGCACAGAAAACTCCGCGATAAATTCACCTTGGGCTTTTTCCCTGCCTTAGCCGTAGCAATCCTGATTTTCTTTTCTCTCATTCTGATCTTCGACAATCGCCGCAGGGAAATCCCCCCGCGATTGGAAAAGCTCACAGTTTCAGGTTTTCTTGGTGCTGTATTGGCAGTGGTACTAAGCTGGGGGTATTTCGCGCTCATGTTGGAAATTGGATTTCTGATTA
>JGI2173J19968_10000211_pt1 | contig 20479 bp, 14 predicted proteins | sample DeeMarSWOR136_30_FD_19968 | JGI IMG/M metagenome (IMG submission 19968) | reverse complement strand
CTTTATTTTCCGGAAGGCGATCTTGAAATAATTGGGGATAAGGGCTGTAGGCAGGAGCTGTTTTTTCCAGGGCGGCCGCCCGCTTACACTCCTGGTGTCGGTTTTGAAGTATTCAGCACCAAGGCTGTCTGGGCCCCCGATTTTTTTTGCGGCTTCTTTAAAAGCCTTTTCTTCCGAGGAGCCAAGACCTATCAGATAATCGATTTTATCTCTGAGATGGCACTCCAGTTCTTCCTTGTAGCCATCTTCCAGAGCTTCATTCTTATTCAAGGCTTTCCGCCAGTCTTGTATCGCTTTTTCGAGATCAAACATTCGACGCTCCTATTTTTTTCGCTTTTTCTTTCAGTCGAAGGCAGGCAGAGGACCCCATATTCTGGAAAGCACTTTGTGGACACTCAACCATTGTTTTTTTTCTTTTTCCAATTCTTTTTTTCCTGATTCAGTCAGCCTGTAATATTTTCGCCGCCGTCCCTCCTCGGATATTTTCCACTGGGACTGGATAAAGTTTTCCTTTTCCAGCCGGTGGAGGACAGGGTAGAGCATCCCTTCGGACCATTCCAGGGTGCCCCCGGAAATTTCTATGACGCTCTGGATGATCTGGTACCCGTAGATCTCTCCGTTGGCCAGAATGGCCAGGATCATGGGCTTTGTCGAGGCAGCCATCAAGTTTTTCGATACCATTTTTTCACTCCGATACCTATAATATCTATGTATTATACCTAGAATATTTAGGTATTTCAAGTGTTTTTATTAGTTTCTTTTATTAAGGTTCGCTATCAGTGTTCAAGGTACGGCTCAGATGAGGAGCTGATGGAAGGATTGTCGAGTCAACAAATGTTCACTATAAAATCAGAATCCTAATGGAGAAGAGAATTAATAAGAGGATGAAAGGAGTACGCCCGGAGGGATTTGAATCCCCAACCTTTGGATTCGGAATCTGCTGCTCTATCCACTGAGCTACGGGCGCACCGTTGTGAATTAGATAAGCCTTTGAATATTAACGCTAAGATAAAAGTATGATTTTTAAAAAATAAGATTTTTGTCGTTTATCAAAATTTATTTATTCTTTGTATAAATAGGCTTTAAAGTGGAACTTTCGAGAAGCTGAAGCGTACAATAGGTTGAACAATAACAACCCGGAAAAAGGAAAAAAAGATTGAAGTATTCCGGAGGGAAATATCACCATGATCAACCCCATTTAAATGAATCAGAGTCTTTTTTTTTTGCGAGACTGTTTATGATTGAAAAAAAATTTTCATTATTCAAAACGATCATATAAAGAGGCAATTGCCATGCTCAAAAATTATTTTAAAATCGCCATAAGGAATATTTCAAAGCATAAACTATATTCCCTCATCAATATTTCCGCGCTTGCCGTAGCTTTAGCTCTTTTTATTCTTGCCCTGCTTTATATGGATTTTAATTTCAGCTATGACAAGTTTCAAAAAAATTCAGACAGGATTTACTGCCTTACGGGCGTATCAAAATCGGGTTCGGAAAATCTATGGGCTCCGGGAGCCATGCTGCAAACAATACTCGATGAAGTCCCGGATGTTGAAAGTGGTACAAGAATGAGTGGGGCAGGCAGGAAAATCGTACGGTATAACGAAAAAAAGTTTTATGAATCGGGAATATGGTATGCTGACGACCGCTTTTTCTCAATGTTTTCGTTTAAAATGATAAAAGGCGAAGCAGGGACTGCACTTTCGGCTCCCAACTCTGTTGTGATAACCGAATCAATTGCCGAAAAATATTTCGGGAATGAAGACCCAATCGGCAAACACCTGATCTTTGATAATGATATTACGGCTGCAGTCACCGGCGTTACTGAGGATGTTCCGATAAATTCGAAGTTAAAGTACAGTTATCTTATTTCAATGAAAACACAGGACCGGTGGGAAAGATGGAATAATTTTTGTAATATTTTCATCCTGATTGGCGAGGGAAAAACACCTGAAAAAATTAGGGAACATTTCCCTGCTATTCTTGATAAGAATATGGCTGAATACGATTTTAAACCGGCAAGTATTTATCTTACTCCCCTGACCGGTTTGCACTTAATACCCATGCATGTCGGCAGCCCTTTTACTAAAACCACACCTGTCCAGTTTTATATCATTCTTGGATTAGCTGCTGCTTTATTGGTGGTAGTATGTCTAAACTTCATGAATCTATCCACAGCCAGATACATAAACAGGGGACGGGAAGTTGGTATAAGGAAGGTCGCCGGAGCGCATAAATACCAGCTGGTCTCGCAATTTCTTGCAGAATCGGTCATAACTGCATTTATTGCCTTACCAGCAGCAATAGGTGTTTTTATGTTGATACGTCCGGTCTTTATTGCCATTATGGGACCTGACCTGGAATTGACACTATCGAATAAACCGGAAAAATTACTTTTTATAATTGCTATCACTTTTATTGTCGGGATAGTTTCCGGCAGTTATCCTGCTTTCTTTTTGTCGAGGTTTAATCCCGTTCAGGTTATGAAAGGGAATTTGCTCGTAGGTTCCAAAGGTGCACCGGCAAGAAAACTGCTCGTTGTTTCTCAGTTCATTCTAACTATCATACTGATCGTTTTTGCCGTTATTACTAATAGGCAATTTGATCATCTTGTGAATGTAGACTTAGGATACCAGAGGGACAATGTGCTGACAGTAAGGCTTCATCCTGAAGCCCGTCCTCGTCTGGAAGCAATCAGGGAAGAACTCTTGCAATACCCGGAAATAACTCGTGTTTGTGGAGCCGGCTGGATCCCCGGTGACTGGGGAGGTCCTATGGGTAACCTGATAATTCCTGAAGGTATGGATGAAAAAGATAATTTCAGAGCGAATGCTTATGATGCTGATTATGATTTCATCGAAACACTCAATTTGGAATTAATAAAAGGCAGAAGTTTTTCGCGTGAATTTAACGAAGAAAGAAGCATGATAATAACTGAAGATCTTGCCCGGCAATTAAAATGGAAAGATCCTCTAGGGAAAAAAATTAAGTTAGGTGATTATGACGGTATTGTAATCGGAATGGTTAAACATTTTCATTTCAAACATGTTTTTCATAAAAAGATGCCTGCACTTTTATATTTCCAAAATAGATGGCCTAATTATATGTTAATCCGGATGGCGCCCGGAACAGAGGCCACCGTGAATGAATATCTAAGACAAAGATGGGATACAATTATGCCGGAGTTTCCTCTAGAATCAGAAAAATTGGAAAACCATTTCAAATGGGTCTTTAATTCAACCGTAAAAGGGCGGGAGTTTATCGGCTCTTTCAGTATATGGGCAATCTTCATTTCTTGTGTCGGGCTCTTAGGACTGGTTTCCTATACTACAGAAAGGAGAACGAAAGAAATCGGGATAAGGAAGGTGCTTGGAGCTTCCGTACCGGGGATAGTAAAAATGCTTCTGAATGAATCATTCATATTGATAATTCTTTCCAACATTATAGCCTGGCCGTTAGCTTATTTTGTATCAAAGCTGTTTCTTAACTGGGCATGGGTAGAAAAAACAGGTATTAATTTAGAAATTTTTATCTTTGCGGGGCTTCTTTCACTTGTGACCGGTTTTTTAGCTGTAATATCCAGGACATTAAAAGCCGCTTCTGCAAACCCTGTCGATAGTCTTAAGGTTGAATAAAAAGAACCAAACAAAACCTTTTTTGAATAGATGTAAAGAAATAAAGGGGATTTATAAAGAAAAAAATGCTTTAATGGGCGATTTTGTTAGCTCATTTATGTGTTTAATATAGGGAATATGGGGTAACAACAGTTCCCTGAAGAAGCACAGTTATTTTTTCTTTGTCGCCTCCCATGTGCCTTTCATCTCGATATCCGGGATTTCCAGAGTTCCCTTCATGGAATCTCTCTCGACATTCATTTTCAAGACCATAGTCACTTTTTTCCCGCTCGGGCCTGAGATAATGACAGAAAAACTGAATACGCTTTCTTCCAGCTTGACCTCGAAGATGGGGGTCTTGCTCATAAATCCGAACTGGTCAGTCATGTGTCCTGCAAGACTTCCTTCCTTCATCTCCAGAACCAGAGTGATTTCATTGGCACTGGCCATTCCCTCGAGTGTGGACAAACCCACCCATGTCCCGACTAAATCGGCGGGTTTCTGGGCCATCAGGTTAAAAGACACACCGATTGCCACTGTCAGAAAAAGAGCCAATCTTGTCATGCGTTTCATGATATCCTCCTTTTTGTATTTGGATTTGGTGTATACGGATCCATTTATTTCTTCAGTAAAATATTTATTCTTTTAATTCCGATTTTTGCTGAATCGAGTTTTGGATCCAGCTCCAGGGCTTTTTCATAATTGATTAGAGCTGATTCCAGATCGCCAATTTTTAAAAAGGCCTCAGCCAGGCTGTCATAGGTGTTGGCTTCATCTGGAAAGAGACGGCAGTTCAGCCTGAAAATCCCCAGGGCCATATCCATCCTCTCCTCACGCATAAGTTCATACCCGAATCCATTGAGATTGTCCTGTGAATCGACGGTATACCCTTCTTTTTTGATCAGATTATCAAAATTACGAAGGGTATTCTTGATCCCTTTCTCTGTCATATTCCGGAAAAGATACTCCCTCAGAGTCGGTTTGGGCAGTTCATACTCGTCGCCAAACAGGAGAGGTTCAACCACCGATGTCAGCGGACGGCCGGCCCGGTGGTAATTCGAAAGTATGATAAGTGTATACTTATCCTCCAGGTATCTTCTGAACATAGCGCTGACACCTGTGGTTTCTCCCCCATGCCAGGCGATCCGGTTGCCGTGGACTTCCCACAGCCTCCACAGAATTCCCCAGTCTTTACCAATAAAAGGTTTGTACATCTTTTCCTGGGATTCCTGGCTGAGAAGCTTATCGCCGTACAAAGCCTGATCGAGCTTGAGCATGTCTCCGGCTGTAGACTGGATTCCGGCCGAGGCGACATAAGGGAGCAGCCAGTAGACGTTGGTCGAAAATCTGCCGGTAGAGGATTTGACGTATCCGGTGGCCCGGTTTTCCACCACATTTTCAGGATTCGCAATTGTTGTTTCTGTCATTCCCAGGGGATCCAGGATAGTGTCTTTGATAACGGCGGCAAAACTTTTTCCGTAGATTCGCTCCAGGATGGCTCCCAAAAGAATGAAACCCGCGCTGCTGTATTCAAATTTTTCTCCAGGTGATTCGTGTTTTAACTTTTGATCGAAGACCAGGGATTTCATTTGGTCGATCGTCTTTACTTGAGTCCAGATAGAGCGGAAGCGGGGATGGGAGGTCCAATCCGGCAGGCCGGAGGTGTGGGTCAGCAGATGGAGGATTGTGATCTTGTCTCCGAAGGGAAAATCCGGCAGGTGTTTTTGGACCGGATCGTCCAGCCCGATCTTCCCCTTTTCCACAAGCTGGATGACAGCGATACCTGTGAACAGCTTGGAAATCGAAGCAAGTTCGAACCGCGTGTGGAGAGTATTCGGGATATGGAAATCCTTATTGGCTTCGCCGAAGGCCTTGGCATAAAGCACTTTGCCCTCTTGGGCGACAAGGACGACTCCGGAAAATAACTCCAGTTTTGTGAAATGGTCCATCACCCGGTCCATCTCGGAAGGGAAATCCCTGGCAACGGCTGAAAGATTACAGCAAATAAAACAAAAAACAACGAACAGAAACTGCAATTTTTTTCTCATTGAGATCTCCTCAATTTTGTTATTTTCCAGTTTTGATACTCTTACTGAGTTTAGCCTTATTCCTCGAATGTGAAAATACCAAAAAAGTGGAAATTTCCGGAATTCTACTTTTTGAGCAGCTTANNTCNTAANAGAGGTTNCAGAGGAGAGATTTACAGAACAGCTTTTATCTGTTTAGATCAAATTCAATAAGTCCTTGAAATTTTCTATCACTTTCCAGGAATTCAAGATATTGAAAACGGAATAAATTTTTTCGTAACTTGTTCTATGTGAATCACGTATTAATAAATATGCGAAGCATACAGACATATAGAAGGAATGGAAATTTCCGGAGTTCTACTTTTTGAGCAGTTTATTTCTTAAGAGAAAGTTCAGAAGAGAGATTTGCGGAACAGCCTTTACCTGTTAAAAAGAAAGAAAAAAAAGATGGAAAGATGGAAGCCCTTTTAATCATCATTGGACTATTGACAGCCGCAGTCATCCAGATTGAAGCTGTCGCTGTCCTTTTCCGCCGCCACACCGCTCTGGTTCTCTTTTCCTACCTCGTATTTATTGTTTTATGGGATCTCTATGCTATTTTTGAATTTGTGTTCATCTATTATCTCGGGTATATTCCGAAAAGCGGCAAGCTCGGCTATCTCCTCTTTATGGGAATTCTATGTATTATGGTCCACGGTCTGATTGTCATTTTTTTTGCGAATTTTATCCGCAAATGGCTTCAGAAAAATCTGTCCTGGCTTGTGAAAGCCCTTCTCTTTTTACCTTTTTTAATCATTCAGGTGACATACACCCGACACGCAGTCAATCGTTTAATCCATGACCCGGAACCCAGGCTTGTGGATGTTTCGGCTCCCCATTCCGGAAAGTTGATGCTTTTGCTTGTATTTTTTTGGCTGATCTACGCCATCTTTGCAGCGGGCAGACTTAAAGATCCTATCCTAAAAAAGAATATTCGTCTTTTTTCATACCTGACTATTGGCGGTTTGGCTGTGCTTGTGCTGTTTCTCTTCAATCCCCAGATTGGTAATGTGAACTTTCTGTGGATATTCGCTAGATACAGCTTTTTGTCTCTTGGGATGAATGTTCCGGGTTTTTTTGTCCTAAGAGCTTGGTTTAGAAGATGGCAAGGCAGAGTCCAGGATTATAGGCTTCCGGAAAACCTGCCAAAACTTAAAGACAAATACAGTCTATCCCCGCGGGAACAGGAAATAATTTCTCTTGTTCTGTACGGCAACTCCAACGGAGAAATCGCAAGTCAAGTCTATATCTCTTTAGAAACCGTTAAGAAACACATTTATAACGTCTACAAAAAAATCGGCGTAAAAAACCGTCTGCAATTGATGAACATCCTCCTGCAGGAAGAAAAGAAATAACATTCCTGCCTAACTCCCCGCAGGGAACATGCCTGTTATTTCACTTGAATAACGCCGTATTTTTCGAGCAGTTCCACAACATCGAGGATTTCCGGTGAATGGACCTTATCCACTCCTGATTTTTGCATGATCTCGGCTATAGTCAGGAATTCCGCTGTGGGGAAAGGCAGTTGGTAGAGGAATTTCCCTTGGGGGATTGTCAGGATGATTTTCCTTTCCTTCCGGTCTCGTCCCTCTCCGATCCAGATGACGACACTGCTGAAATAGGGATCGTATCGAGCTGTCACGAACCTGGCTCCTGAATTTTTATTCTCGCGTATTTTTTTGGATAGCTTAACTTCAGGCTGTTTTTGCTCCAACAAGGAGGCCAGGTCGATATCCATGACGATTTTTTTCTTTTTCAGAGAATACCGGAAATAAGGGCGTTTTTTTTCGTACACCTCTTTTTTGGACAGAATGCCTAAAGAGGTCATGGCTTCTAGGAAATCCTGGGCGGTTTGAATATGAAGGTTCAGCCTCGATGCCGCTTCTGAGGCAGAGATATCTTTGTAATTGACGAGCAGCCTGAAAATTTCCTCTGCAAAGTCTTTTGCGAAATAGGTTCCTAATTGAGCCGCTGTTTTAAAATCCATTTTTATTTCGCCCCTGACTTCAATTCGACGATTATCCGGCTTTCCAATCCCTTGTTGTAGTACTCCAAAAACCGGATGAAGATATCACCCATAGAGGCGCACAGGTGGTCAAAGGTCAGTTCTTCTTTAAACCGGTTGTAATCATACGCTGATATGTGGACAGAGACATTCCCTTCATTGTCAAAGGAGACATAGCTGATCTGCTGGAGATCGGGCTCCTTCAAAGGACTTATTCCCATCGAAAAGGCAAGTATAATAGTTTCTTTCTGAATGATCGATTTGACAATTTTCTTGCCTCCCATGAAACGCGCAAATCCCCTAATCTCATCCCTTTGAATACTCTGCTTTACAGGCCGAATAGGGTCGGTCTGTAAACCCGTTGAATGCCTCATGCACGTGTTCAGCTGCCAGATTAAACAGCCTTCGGGCATTGGATTCCAATTTTTCATGGCCATAGATGATAGGCCAGGTCAATGCCAGTGCTCCATAGCCGACAATAACATGGGGTATATAGGTCTTAAATGAAAAAAATGAAACAAGGTAGAGAGCCATGCTGTGCCATGTCCCTGTTCCCCAGATTAAACCCAAAATCAGGTAAGTCATCAGTTTTGTCCTCTGATATTCGATGATCCCAAAAACAATGAAAAAGCAGCCGAAAGCAAAAGAGGAATAAGGAGGATTTCCTGTTATAATGGCTTCAATCATTGCCAGGGATAAAAATACAGCTATGGCATACGGACCGATCCGTCCTATCGGTCCCCGAAGCTTTGATCGACTGATCATCTGTTGGCCTCCTTTTATTTTAGGAATTTTGTTTTTTTTCTGAGGCAGACTTCGCTTTTGGAGCCTCGAGGATTTGGTGGACGATCATCTCCTTAATGTCCCCATCGTCTCCGAATACGAATGATATCTTATACCCGCTTGACCTGTAAATCCAAAGCCCTTTCTCGTCAGGCCCCTTAAGCTTGATGACTTCTCCCTTAGCGTCAACAACGGCAAGGTTCTCATCCTTGAAAATGACTGTCAGCTCAATGCCTTCCGCAGGAACAGGATATTTGCCAAGGTAGGGCTTGAATTCTTCAGGAACATCGGCACTGATTGTTTTCTTATCAGCCTTTTTCGGGAGCCTTGTCTGGATTAAGAGGGACAACCCGGCCACTTCTCCCGAATCGTCTCTCTTGAATATTAAATTTATTTGATTCGAGAGCAGACAGGTCCATATTCCTTCTTCATCGGGGTCATTAAATGCCAGAACCATCCTTTTTGGGATATCTAACGCCAAGTTATTATTTTGTTCGAAAACCTTGAGATCACCAAGTTCGGGACTGATATATTGCCCAACATAGGGAGCATATGGGCTTATCTCTGACAGGTCCTCCTCCTCTCTGCCTGATCCGGACTGAGAATCAGGGATTTCAATTTTAATGACTGGCAAAAGAAGATGGGAAGGGTATTCCTTCGTGTGATATATCCTTTGAACGGCCGAAACATACTCTGTTTCCATTTCATTATGTCCCCCGGTGTTCAGATTCCGGGAATACTCGGGAAAAGAAGCCGATGAAATTTCCATGCGGATACGCTCGCCTTTTGAAAATGTGTATCCTGTATGACTCAAATCGATGGTAAACTCATAGATTTTATCTTTTTCCAGGAATTCAGGAGCTGACATTGAATTTCTGAAACGCGCTCTGAGTACACCCCATGTCATACCCATCGGACTTATTTCTCCGTCTTCGGCAACTGCATATAATGTTACACACCAGTCGGTGTCCTTTGCGGAAGATGAAGCGTATAATCCGGCTGAGATAGGACCGGCGATTGTCAGAGGCTGTACGAAGGGAGCTGTCTCGTAGACGAGAATATCTTCCCGGGAACCGACCAAATTTTTATAACGTTCCAGTGCTCTCTTTTTCAAGTGATCGATAAAACAGGGAGAGGGATCGCCCGGATCATATGTATACATATCATACGGCTTGGTTGAAGAGGATTTTTGTATCTGCAGAGTGCCATCCCCGCGTGATGTATTCGCCCCTTTTTCAGAGGATATGTAATACTTGACAAAAGACGTAGCCGGTAATGGGTAGGTATCTGCTTTCAACCAGTTGTTGGGGCCAAAATTAAAGACCTGGACCAGCGGTTCGGTAATAATTCCGTTGTCCTTGCCTTTTAGCCAGTAATCAAACCACTTTACATAAAGGCCTATGAGACCGATATCTGCAGCTTCTCCCAGGTCTTGTCCGTAGAGGTATTTTGACGATTGGTCCGTATGTTCCCATGGGCCCATGATCATTTTGATGTGTTTGTTTTTAGACTGTTTTAGATTGGAATAAGCGAGTTTTGTTCCTCGGTTACCAGGATCGTACCATCCCGACTGAAGAAAAACTGGAATATCGAGTTCTTTAAGCTTTTCAAGATAATTAACCTTTTTCCAGTACGAATCATCTGTGTTGTGTTTAACCCATCTCCGCCAGTAGGGGATTTCTTCCCCAAGGATCTTTTTATCAAGATCGATGACCGGAAGAAAACTCAACAGGCTGTTCCAATCCTTTGTGAATATTTCTTTCGCTTTTTTCTGCATGTCCGCGGCTGTTTTTGCATTTTCAACAATATCGACCCATCTTATATTCCCTCCCATGACCAGCACACCGCCTTCATACGGCATATTATCGAACGGCATGGCCGAGGAAATATTGGGAACAAGGGTGACGAGGTGAGGCGGTTTCAGTATCGCGGCGGCAAACTGCACAAATGCCGAATAAGATCCACCATACATGCCGACTTTACCCGTTGACCATTCCTGTGCAGCCAGCCATTCGATGGAGTCGTATCCGTCTTCTCCTTCATAGATAAACGGTTCCCAATCTCCCTGGGATTCAAACCGGCCTCGGACATCCTGAATAGCGTAAACAAAACCGTGTCCTGAAAAATAGACCCCGTAAGGTTTGAGGATTTCTTTATTGTAAGGAGTTCTCATCAGTATCACTGGGAAAGGTCCGTTCTCACTTTNAGGAAAATACAGGTCTGTAGCCAGTTTTATTCCATCCCGCATCGGTATTTCGATTGTTTTTTGGCCATAAATATTAGCTACGAGAAGGATGACTAAAAAAACAATCGAAATCGCTACAGCAGATTTTTTCCGGCTGGATTTGTTTAACGTTGAATCTTGATAGATGTTTTTCATTCTTAATATCGCCTCCTGTGCTTTATAAACTACATTTATTTTGAAGTATACAAATATTATACTTTGTTGTCAAGGAAAAAATTAGCCTTTTTATAAGCCGGTTTTATACTGGCGAAAGCTGTCTCCTGCTATCCGGACATACAGGCTGTTGTTGGAATCATCAAAGAACCTTATCTTTTTTGGAATTTTTGGCTGCCTGGATTGTATATACAGTGGAAGGTCAGGTTAGGTAAGAGTAAGGAGAGGCCATGAACATCTTCAAAAGGATCTCTGGAACAGTCCTCATGATGTTGTATTTCGTCCTGGTTGCGGCTCCATCTGACTGCGATTTGGATGTTTACATGCGTGTCTTTAAAATCCCCAGAATACAGAATTGGGAGACGAAACTGTTTTTGATCAAACCATTGCTTTGTCTGAACATAAAATCCTTTTGATCGGCTTTCCCTCTCATGATAAAGGTCCACGTGGGACGGTCTTCTGGCTGGCAATCAGCGTGATTAAGAACGAGGGGCAGAAAGCTGTAAAATGAGGACGTTTCCCAGGGAATTTTCTTTTAGGGATTACACCTAATCTCTCATCATCTTTCTCTCAACGGACACATCTGTACTCATCTGATATATTTCAGGATTAATTCTCGTCAAGGATCTCGAGCATGCGGATGGCGGCCCGGTTATCGGGATTATTTTTAAGATAATTTGCGATGAATCCTCGGGCCGGCTTCATGGCCTCTTCAGGCAGGATCTCGAGAAGAAGACGGATGACCGCCTCCCCATCCTCAACCCTGTCCAGCGCGATCGACATGGCTGCCATGTTATAGAATTGCTGCTGGCCGAAATTATAATCTTCCGCGTGCTCCTGATGGAGTGAATTCCATACAGCGACGGCCTCTTCCCGGCCTTTTTCAGATAGCGCCCTGAGAACCGGGACGCTGACTGGGGGTTTGAAGCCTTCGGGTTCAAAGCCGAGCAACATATCCAGCGCAGCTTCTCCAAGATACCTGATCGGGGCCGGGATATAGTTGCACAGAACGACTACTGCTGAGGACCTCTCGGGAAGTAGTGTAAGGTACGTGTTAAACCCGGTATCTCCGCCGCCATGACTGATGGTTTTTTCTCCCCTGTGGCTTCCTAAAAACCAGCTGAGCCCCACGGCATCATCACTCTCCTCTCCTCCGATCTTGAACCAGGGCTTCCAGAGCAGGTCATAGCTTGAAGGTTCGAGAATCTTTTTTCCGGAATGTGTACCGCGTTTCATATTTATGATGGCCCAGTTGCACATCTCTATGGCGTTGGAATGGAGGGTGGAGCTCGGGCCGTGCATCCGGTTGTACGGGTAACCTTCCCAGGCAAATGTGCGTATGGTCCGCAGGTGGCCTGACGCCCAGTTTTCGGGAAGGTGCTCCGGTTTAAGGAAGGTGCTCTCTTTCATCCCGGCGGGATCGAGGATGAATTTCTTTTCATAGTCGGCAAACGACATGCCGGAGACCTTGGCGGTCACATCGCCCAGGCATTCAAACGCCATATTGCTGTAGGCAAAGCTTTTCCCCGGATCAAACCGCATCTTTTTATCCCCCAGCCTGCGAACATAGCGCTCCAGGGCACCTTCATCATATTGGGGATTGTCCCACTCGTAATCCTCGACATCCGGCATGCCGGAGACATGGCTGAGCATCTGTTGAATGGTTATATTTTTGTGGCGTTCGTCATCGAGTTTGAAATATGGCAAATAGGTGGTGACTGGCGCCTCCAGGTCGATCTTTCCCTGTTCGACCAGCTGCATTATGGCCGTTGCCACAAAAGGTTTGGAGATCGATGCCATGTGGAAGAGAGTGGCGGTGGTCACTGGTTTTTTTGTGTCGATATTTTTGTAGCCGAATCCCCGCGCATAAACAACCTCATTGTCTTTGACGACACCTATGGCAAATCCCGGCAGGTCATATGCCTGCATGACCTCCTTGATGAACGGTGTCAGCGTGGCATCGAGTTGAGCCCCTGTTTCCCCCTGGATGATGTCCTTTCCGGAGCTTTTGCTCTTATATCCGCAGCTGACCACAAGGACTGCAGCCATCAGTACAGTCAGAAATCGGATAATATTCTTATTCAGGATGCAATTCATGATGACCCTCCATTGACTCACAGATTTTTATTATATAATACGCTCAACAACCTTTTTAGTTTGGAAAGATCAATTTTAGTTTGGAAGGATCAATCATTTGATTGATATTTCGATGTATTCTACTTTTGTGGAAGGTTCAGGTATGTCTAATCCTTCTTTTTTCATCCCTTCAACATGGAATTGAATGGCGTCTTTCATCCGTGAGAGCGTTTCTTTTATGGTTGCCCCGGTTGATACGCAACCCGGTAAGTCTGGACTGTTGGCAGAGATCTTGAAATCAGGTTTTGTTTTTATCGGATGGATATAAAAAATAGTCAAGCAATAGGGAAATATGGACAAATACCATTAAAACTCAAATTCCAACCCTAAAACAAAGATTCTTGGAAACGAATCCTCTGAATACAGGTCCTCTGAGTATTCACTCCAGTCAATTTCAGTTGGCGTTTTTTTATTAAAAACATTCCAGATGCTGAAAAAGACTATCAAATTGGAACCTCTGAAATGGAAACGCCTATCAGATCGAATACTAAGGGAATTATGATCAGGAAATCGTCTGCTATTGATTGCATTTACATCAAAGACAGCTTCTTGGATCGCACTTGAAGCGAGAGCATCATAAGGTGTGTACGGCATCCCTCCGGCAAATATCCAGCTCATACTGAATTCCCATTTATTATTAGGTATATAACCGGCTTCTACAGTCGCATTATAGCGGTTATCATAGATTCGATTCCTCCATACGCCGTTAAGGTCTCTGTACTTTGACCTGTATAATGCTCCACCCAGCAATCCATAAAATTTATTGGTGAACTTTTTCTGTATCATTAGTTCGATACCGTATGAACGTGCTTTTCCGCTGGAAACAAGATTTTCATGATTTACAAAGAAAACCATGTATGCCGGCTCATCCATGATAAAGAGTGAAGGCTGTCTTGTATCAAGCGGGAAACGGTCATACTGTTTGTTGTAAATTTCAACTGTCATGCGGGTATCTTCAGTAAGAAAATGACGCATTCCAAGCACATAATGGTAAGCTCTCGGATTTCTTAGGTTTTTAAATTCATCTTTCTGGCACATCAGGACCAGGGGAACATTTTGGTAATAAACTCCGGAGGCCCCGTGGAGCGAAGTCCTTTTTCCTATATTGTATGTGAAAGAAAGTCTTGGAGATACATGCGTGTCTTTATTATATCCGAAGTGATCGGCACGAATTCCTGATGTCAAAGTGAGCTTGCTAAAAGGTTTCCAGCTGTAGCTGATAAAGGCCGAGTACTTTTGAGTTGTGATATCTTTTACAATGGACCCCTCAGGCGATAAGTTGCCCACCATATCGAAATATTCATGATAGGATTCATTAAAATCTGATCTAAGAATTTTTGCTTCAACGCCGAAATCCAGTTTATTCGAAGGATTTATGCGGAAATGGTTTACGTTTCGCAGCCTGAACTCCTGATCTTGTGTATTTTTTATATATGTAGGTACGTCATCCTCAAAGAAATTCAATCTATATTTGCAGAAGACATGGGAAATCGATGTGTTTGAATAACCGTGACTCCCCCACAGATACCTCCAGCTAACTCCTGCCGTATTTTGCCTCATCCTTATATCAATGCTTTCATCATCAAACTCTGTTCTTGGAATGTCCCAGTGATCAGCTCCAAAAATATTTAAGAGGCTTATTCTATGATTTGGGGAAATGTCATAAACAAGCTTTGCTTGAAAATCATCATATTCTGGATATGTTTCATCTCCTTCATCATCAAGCCCTGTAACGTCCACGAGAAACGAAAAAAAGCTGCGCCTGGCAGAAAAGAGCCAGGACCCCTTTTCGCCACCAAGAGATCCTTCGACGGTTGCTCCCACCCCGGCTAGACTCAAATCCAATTGAAAGTCAAGTTCATGCCGGTTTCCTTCTCGCAGAGTAAGATCAGTAACAGAAGACAGTCTATTGCCGTATTTGGCGGAGAACCCTCCGGCATAAAAATCTACATTATTGATGAGGTCGATATTCATTATACTGATCAAACCTGCAGACGTTCCCTGAATCGGGAAATGGTTGATATTCGGGATTTCTATACCATCAACAAAGAAACCGTTTTCCGAGGGACTTCCACCGCGCACAATCAGGCCATTAAATTGCTGATTCAAGTTAACGACACTTGGCAAGCCCATAAGTCTCCGGCTAACATCACTCAGTAAACTAGGAGTGCGGCGGACTTCTTCTGTAGAAAAATTGGCGGTTATAGCCGGTTGTTCCTCATTCTTGGCAAAATATTCAGCAGACACAACAACCTCAGCTTTGATTGGCAACAACTTAAGCTCAGCCTTAATAGCCGTTATTCGCTTTGACCGGACAATGACATCTGTCTTGGAAAGTTTATCGAAGCCGGGAAGGCTGAACAGAATTGAATAATTGCCGACAACAACATCATTAAACATGAAATTCCCTAGTTTATCTGTCATGGTTCCCTTCTGTATATTTACAAGTTCAACAGAGACTCCAGGAAGTGGCTCTTTTGTTTCTCTGTCAAGCACCTGTCCTTTAATTTTTCCCCTCCTAATTTTTTGTTGCTCGGGATCTTGATTCTTTGCAGGAATAACAGCAAATTGTCCCCCTGCTGTTATAGCCAATTCTGTTCCGGTATCGTTCAGAATTTTATTCAACACCTCTATGGCAGGAGCATTATCCATTTTCACAGATACATTTTTATGAAGAGGGATGCGGCTTCTGTTATAGTTCAGTTCGAATTTCCCCTTTTCTGCAATTACGGAAAGTGCTTTTTCTAACGGAATATTGTCCAGATCAACCGAGATAATTTTAAGCAAGGATTTTGGAATTTTCTGTTCGTTCTTTTGATCTGTCTCATGTTGAGAAGTTCCTTCCCCAGCAAATAAAGAAAAAGAAGAAATGGCCACAAGAATTAATATATAGAGGAATAAGGAACTCAACTTTTTCTTCATTAACTTAATCCTCCAGAAATAAAATATTCTCCAGAGATAAAAGTTCTCCCATTTTATCGCTCAATTATGATTCATGATTGTTTTTNTNCGNCTTCAAAACAACAGTCCGACCTATGCGTTCATACTTCAGATCCGTTAAAGTGGTGATCAGCTCCAGCATATCTTCAACAGGCTTATTCTGAATGTGAACAGTTAAGCGGTCCGATGCTATTGAATCGTCCTCAAGAATAAACCGAAGATTATGCCAGCGCTCTAACTGGTATAATATTTCATGAAAAGGAGTATCATCAAAAAATACTTCACGGTTGATCCAGCCCAGATGTTTCTTCACGTCAACATTTGCAGGTTCAGAAGGACGGCCTTTTTCTGGCAGAGTGCTCAACTGCCCTTCCAATATGACAACCGCTTCTTCGTCAGCAGCCTTTTCCGATTGCAATGAAACTTTACCTTCAGCCACAGTAACCCTGACTCTTCCGTTGTGCTGCCATGCCCTCACATTGAATCTTGTGCCTAACACCTTGATGACAGCATTGTTGGCATGGACAATAAATGGCTTTTCTTTATTTGGCGTTACGTTAAAATATCCTTCACCTGTCAGAACAACTTCCCGAGTCTTTCCCTTGAATTCTTCCGGATACTGAAAAATACTTCCGGCATCCAGGGTTATCCTTGTCCCATCACTCAAGGCGATATCCATCTGTTTTTTTTGGTCAACTGAGATTTTTTTAAATTTGAAACCCTGATGTCCAGACGGAGAGATTCTTGTAGCTTTCCAGATGATAAAAGGGATTAGAATGATGAGCAGCAGGATGGCGGCATAACGAAAAAATCGATATTTGTAAAATGGGATAAAAAATGGGATTTTTTGGGCTGAAGAATCCGGTATGGGAGTTCTTTCTGCTTCTTGGTCAACGGACTTAAGATTGATTCCGGCTTTCCTTGCCATCTCTGTCCAAAGACTTTTAATGTCTGATTCTTGAGGTAGGATTTCTGGAGTATTCCAGACAACTTTCATGAATTCCATCAATCTTTGATTTTCAGGGTCAGAATTTACCCAATATTCAACCTTCTCTTTTTCTTCTCTGGAGCAGTGTTTTGATAAATAGCGCGCGAGCAACTTCCAATCTGTTGCGTCACTCATTTTGCCTCTCTTTGGATTTCATGGGTTATGTTGTTACCGAGCCTTCTATATATAATATCCTCGAGGATGCAAATACCCTGATAAAAAATTTGACATGAAAAAACAGTAACCCTGAATTACATAAGGAGAACGGAAAGCAAATTGGCAAGACGTTTACGCAGAAATTTCAAAGCACGCCCCATATGGGTCTCCACGGTTTTGATGGATATATTTTGGATCTCTGCTATTTCTGAATATGTCAAATGACTATATTTGCTCATCGTAAAAATCAAACGGCATTGTGAAGGAAGCTCTGAAATGGCTCTTTGAACAGATATCGCAATTTCTTTCTCATTCAATATATCCTCAGGTGATTTTGTTGAACTATCAAGCGCCTGAGTGTTTCCCTCTCGATTCTCAAATTTAGCCTTTCTTAGATGCTGCAAGGCTTGATTTTTTACTGCCTTATACAAGTACGATTTTATTTTTAAGGCAGGATTTAATTTTGTCCTGTTCAACCAGATCTTAAGAAAGACATCCTGCACAATGTTTTCCGCAATCTGGATATTCTTTACATACCACCAGGCGAAGTAAATCAGTGCTTGGCAATATGTTTCGAAAAGACTTTTGAAAGCATCCGCATCGCTTTCGCGGATCTTTATAATCCATTCGGATTCAGAAGGGCCTTCTTCAACATTGCTTTTAGGCAGCTTGTTATTACTCATTTGGTATGAACTGGTCTCTACAGCAGTATAAATGTGTCAATTTTATTTGAGCAAGAGTCATGCCAAGCTTTTAGTCAAGAGAGGCTGAGTAGTTTGTAAAATATCTTTACGAGAGATGAAAAAACTCTTTTTTGTAAATTTTACTCTTATCTCATAAATTAATGATCTTTTGCGACATAGGGAAAAGGACCAATGGAAATAAAGTTCCCTAAGTGTCACGCTGATAATCCTGAAACCCAGAAGTTCTGTGGTGAGTGTGCACCATAATTCGGATTAATGGCGTATTTAATTTAGTAAAAACACTTCTCTAAGTAAACAGCTATCATTAGATAAACAAAAACAGATAATCTGAGTAGATCAGAGTATTCATTTCAGCGAAATCGTGCACTGGCTCTAATGTGGTGGGAAGTTTGTGGTGACCAGCAAAAGGAAATTCCTCTCCTTTAATATTACCTGATTATCAAGTCGAGATTTTCATGACTTCAGTCTTATAATCCAATCTCCTTTCTGTGAATGTTAGGTTAAAAAATCACGATATTTCTCTCTCTACTACGATTAGATTTTAGATGAGTTGATGGGTTGCAATATAATAATATAGACATCGGTGATATATTACATACCGAACTTGTTTAATTAAGGTAACAGGTATCCCGGTACTTAATTAATTCCGGTACTTAATTAATTAAGGTATTGGGTATCCTGGTACCGAGTTGTTATTGATAAAAGGTGGGGGATTTGGGACAATAGTTTATTCTTGAATTTCTACAATAAAAGCGAGGTGCACATGTCCTACATAAAAAGCTTTGTCTTTATCTCCTTTTTATTGACTATGTTGTGTGCTGGAGCAATGGCGGCCGAGTTGACGTTCGACCGGTACCACACGCCAGCTGCAATCAATGCCACGCTCCAAGATTTTGCCCGAGCCAATCCTGCCACCACAAAACTCCATACAATTGCCCGAAGCGCAGGCGGCAGAGACGTCCTGTTGCTCGAGATCGGGCCAGAGATCAAAAACGCCAAAAAGACCATCCCTGCGGCGCTGGTCGTGGCCAACATGGAGGGGACCGTACCTCTCTCGAGTGAAGCGGCCCTTTACCTTATCACTCAGATCCTGGCAAAACCCGATGTCCACAAAGACCTGACATGGTATGTCCTCCCCTGCGGCAATCCCGACGCAGCCATCGGTTACTTCCAAAAACCTCTCAAGATGGACCCGCGTAACACAACGCCTTTCAACGACGACCGGGACGACCAGACCGACGAGGACGGTTTCGACGACCTGGACGAAAACGGCATCATCACCTCCATGCGGGTCAAAGATCCTGAGGGCCAGTTGATGTCGATCCCCGGTGAGCCACGCCTTATGAAACGGGCCGATTGGTCCAAGGGCGAAAAAGGACTCTACAAACTCTACACTGAAGGACTCGACAACGACGCAGACGGCGAATACAACGAGGACGGCCCTGGCGGTGTCAACATCGGCATCACCTTTCCCCATCTGTTCAAGTTTTTCACCGCAACCGGTGGCCGTTGGTCAGGTGCAGAAAAGGAAAGCTTCCAACTGATCAAATTTGCATCTGACCACAGGGAGATCGGAATGGCCTTTGTCTTCGGCGCATCGAACTTTTGCTTGAATCCCCCGAGGGGAGGGCGTCGTGGCGAAGTGGACCTGACAAGGCTTAAAATTCCTGAACGGTTCGCATCCTTCATGGGCGCCGATCCGAATCAGACCTATACCATGGAGGAGGTCATCGAGCTGGTCAAGCCGATCGTTCCTCCCGGGATGGAGGTGGACGAATCCATGATCGCAAGCTTTCTCGGCCTTGGAGGTGTTGTCAATCCTCTGGCCGATGACCTGAAGTTTTATAAGGAGCTTTCGGAAAAATACAAGGAATTCCTCAAAAAAAACAAGATCGACACAGAGCGGCTGGATCCGGCCTCGGACAAGGACGGCTCGTTCGAACTATGGACCTACTACCACCTGGGGCTTCCTTCCTTTGCCATGGATTTCTGGACCCTTCCCAAAGTGAAGGAAGAAAAAAAGGAGGAAGAAGAGATCACCCCAGAAAAACTCGAGAAAATGACCAACGAGGAATTTATCGCTCTGGGAGAGGAAAAGATTGATGCCGTCCTGAAATCATCTGGAGCGCCGGCGAATTTCAAGGCCAAGATGGTGATCGATGCCCTTAAGGGAGGTCAGATGACCACCAAGCGGATGGCCGAGATGATGAAACAGATGCCCAAACCCAAAAGTGAGGAGGGAGCTGGCCCGAGGGACAAGGCTCTGTTGGCATTCTCCGACAAGGAATTGGGAGGCAAAGGATTCGTGGAATGGGCGTCCTTTCAGCATCCCACGCTTGGGGAGGTCGAGATCGGCGGCGAGGTGCCATTTGTGAGCAACACACCGCCTGCTGAAAAAATCGAAGGCCTCCTTGGAGGGCAGGTGCCTTGGGTGTTTGAACTTCGACAGAAAATGGCCCGGATCAAGGTTGGCAGAACCGAGGTCAAGCCGATGGGGAGCAGCGTTTACAAGGTCAAGGTCTGGGTGAAAAACACCGGGTATCTGCCGTATCCCACAGCCATGGGGAAGCGCAACAAGCGTATCACACCTGTAGTCGTAACCCTCGAGGGGGGTGACCTCAAGATTATCGATGGAAAAAAGAGGAGTTTGATCCAATACATCGCCGGCAACCAAGCCACGTTGGTA
>JGI2173J19968_10000210_pt1 | contig 20499 bp, 18 predicted proteins | sample DeeMarSWOR136_30_FD_19968 | JGI IMG/M metagenome (IMG submission 19968) | reverse complement strand
AAAACAATTGTGCTGCAGATCAATAACCCCAAGAACTGACGGATATCCGAAAATAAGAAATTGGATATCCGATTTTGATAGAAGAGGAAACCCAAGAAGGGAAGGTAAAAGGCGAGATAAATCCCCACACCCCCAAGACGGGGAATAGAGCCATTGTGAACCCTTCTTACATCGCTATCATCATCCATTACCCCATTGAGTATGGCGTACCTGCGAATCAATGGAACAACGAGGTAACAGATGAGAAAGGAACATAAGAAGATGACGATGTAGGTTTTCAAGCCAAAATCTCCAAAAGATCTGTCTTAACGAACACGAAACACGGACCCGAATCACGAGCACACACGGACACGAACTACGGACTCTGACGAAGGCACCTCAACTACGGAATCACCTCTGAGGGGCCCTTATGGCTTTGATCAGGTATAGTATGGGATGGAAGAGATAGTATGGATAGATCTCGTAGGTACCATGGATAGAATAGTATTGTTTTATCCATTCCCTTGTCGGGAATAAGAACCACAGTATGGCTTCCATCCAGTTATCGACGAGGAACATCTTGATGAGGAACTGAGTCAAGCGATTGACCCGGGACCTTTCGGGCCGTTGGAGATTTCTCCTCATCAGGAAATGACCAATCCTCCTTTTCCACCAAGAAGGTGAAAGATCCTTCAAGACTATCTCCGGTATGGGTATCTGAAACAATTCCTGGCATAAGCTGAAGCTATAGTAAAGAGGGCTTCTTATCTTCATCCTTGGACAAAGATCTGTTAGCGTTTCCCAATCAATTTCTTCTCCATGCCGATGGATAAGCAGAGCTATATCATAGGCCCAGATCAATCGACTGAAATGATGCTCGCCGAGATGAGTGCATAGATAAATGAGATTATATGTGGGATGTAACTGGCGAAATGGAAAACCATCGAAATACTCCATTTGGGTGCCGTTCCAGAATTCGTCCATATCAACACTAAATGATTTGTCCAGCCTTATGGGAACTTGTAAATCGGAGTGAATTTCAATGAAAATAGGTTTACCCGTTTGTTTGTTTCTGATGAAAAATTTGTCACAGGTCTCTCCCGTGTGATATAGGTTAAACCCCATTTCCAGCATGAGATTGATAATCCTCAATTTATTTGACCCTTTTACTAAGAGATCTATATCTTCCATCGGCCGCAGGGAGAAATTGGGATAATCGGTACGGCCGAGCTGGGCGCCTTTGAGCAGGACGATCTCAATCTCACTTTCATGAAAGCGCATGAGAATTTTCTTGATGATCTCCCGATGATCTTCCCAAATGTCCGCAAAAGATTCGTAAACGTGCTTCAAGCATTTAAAGATATGAGGTGGCAGGGAATTTTTGAGCTTTAGTTTTCTTACCCAATAAAACAACAGACCCCCCACGCGGTGACGCTTAACCAATGGCATAAATTCATCCCACTTAGTTTGACCCACCGGCAAAATGTTCTCCTCAATCTGGAAATTGTCGGGTTTCAAACTTAAACTCAATACATCCGATATGAATTGCATTTCAGGAGATGGCGGCATAATTGTCTGCCCTAACAAGCTAAAACCTCCTCGTATAATTTAAGGGTCTCGCGGGCCATCCGCTGCTTCGTAAATTCCCTCTGCACCCTTCTTCTCCCCTCAATGCCCATTCTTGTTCTCAATTCTTCGTCTTCCAACAATCGATTGATGGCTTCCGCAAGAGCCTTTGAATCCCTTGGCGGAACAATGAGGCCCGTTTTTCCATCTTGATTCACATATTGAACTCCTGTCTCCAACTGTGTGCTGATGACGGGCTTTCTGCAAGCCATAGCTTCTAACTGAACCAATCCGAAGGCTTCATTACGCGTTATGGAGGGCAGAGCCAGCAGGTCACAGGTGTGGAAAAAGTCGACGATTTCTTCCTCGCCTAATTCACCAAGGAAATGCACTCTCGATGAAAGGTTATTTTTCCCGACATAGCCTTTGAGTTGCCTTTCCAACTCTCCTGAACCAATAATCAGAAGGTGTCCTGACACCTTTTTCATGGCCTCCACGAGGTAAGGAACCCCTTTGTAATGGGTCAATCGCCCAACGAAAAGGACGATCCTTTCTCCATATTGAGAACGGATAGCCGCCATTTTCCTTCCACATCCCTCTTTGCCAAATTTTCGTGCGTCAATTCCCAGGGGAATGACCGCACATTTCTCTCTGAATTTCATCAACAGCGGAGAACTCAACAAATAATTCGGTGACGTAACAATAATCGCATGAGCTTTTTTCAACATCGTCATCAAAAAGGGGAAATAGAGCCCGTAGGTTATTCGCTGGCGGATAATATCACTTTGATACAGCACAATGAGCCTACCTGGCTGATTACACAGGAGGTATGCAATATTCGCCATTGGATTGGGATGGTGTATCTGTACAATATCGGCCTGAAAGCTCTTTATCCAATACGGCATGGAAGGACAGATGGAGGTCGAAAAGATTGTGCCAAAAGTTCCAACCCTAATCACTTCTAACCCGTCCTGCCGTTCTATTTTTGTAGATCCTTTTCCATTCGCCACCAAAACCCGAAGATCCACATTATCTTTCAATTCTTCACACAGATCATATAACACTGACTCCATTCCACCCCGATGGGGAGGATAAAATTTCCCAATTTGCAGGACTCTTATTTTATCGGATTTCCTGTGTTTCAATGGCACTTATAGGAAAAAGGCAGGATTTTTGAGAACAAAGTATGAGGCTGATGGAGAGCTTTCCAGTCTACTCTATCTGAAGAATTTCCCCATATATTTCCTGAATCCTTTGAGTGTATGCTTGAAGGGTGAAATGATCTTTCACCCTTCTTCTCCCCTCTCGCCCGAGAGATTCCCTTAGCTCGCGATCGTTCAGCAATCTTATGGTGGCTTGGGCTAATTCGTGAGAATTTCTGGGAGGGACCAAAATCCCGGTAATTTCATCCAGGACAACCTCCGGAATTCCACCGACATTTGTTGAAATGACAGGCTTTCCCATTGCCATGGCCTCAAGGTTGACCCTGCCGAACCCCTCGGAACGCGACGGAAGCACAAAGATATCAAAGGAGGCCAGGAACTCCGGAATATTCTCCCTAAAGCCTGTGAAAACGACTCTATCTTTTAAACCCAATGAATATACTAGTGATAAAAGCTTCTGTTTGTATCCATCGGAACTCGAATAAATTGTGTCTCCCACTAGTGCCAATTTAGTATCAAATCCTCTTTTTATCACCTCGGCCAATGCCTCTAAGAGTTCTTCGAATCCTTTCAGGGGAGCGAGATGACCTATTGTCCCAATGAGCTTTGTATTTTTGTCGACATTCAACACGGACCGTAGCTCTTCTCTATCTATTCCTAGGTCGAAGCGGGATATATCAATTCCATTATATACAGTTTCCTTTTTCCCATTCCCGGAGAAAATGTCTCCGACCGCATGCGAGTTTACAATAATCTTGTCCGGGAAATGTCGTCCCAGTGACCGCAATATCCATTTCAACCAACCGGTCTCTATTAAATCCCTCACATGCCAAATCAATCGTGTCTTGGTAACGAAGGAAAGGACTGCCCCGATGAAGTGACATTTAATCCCATTTGTAACGACAAGATGAACGCCCCTATCCTTGATAAGCTTCTTCAATGCTAAAATTGTTGGCATCAACCACCAAAAGAAAAGAAGGAAATTGCATAAATGAAGACCATTCTCATTTCTACTGAAATCCAAAATTCTCCGATGATAAGGAATGATTTCTATCTCAACCCCTATCTTACGCAATTCTTCGACAAATCTACCCTGGCCGGGACAAGTGATAATAGGATGATATTTTTCCCTTTTCAAATGCACTAACAAATCCAACAGGCTCTTTTCCGCCCCTCCCAGTTCAGAGGATGGGTTCAGATATAAAATATTTTGCTTCAATCCTAAGTGAACCCCTTTGATTTCATCAGATCGTTGTATAACGTCTCTGTATCATCAACCATTTTGGCAACGCTGAAATATTTCTCCACTCTTCCCCTTCCAGCCTTCCCCATGTTCTGGGAAAACTTTTTATCTCGTAACAACCTTTTGATCGAATCTCCAAGCCTCGTACTATTTCGTAGGGGCACCAATAGGCCAGTTTTTTCATCGACTACTGCTTCTGCGGTACCAGGTACCTCAGTCGCAACAACGGGCTTAGAGGCCGCCATAGCCTCCAGAACTACCAAGGGAAAGCCTTCCCATAAAGATGACAAAACAAAGACATCGAAGATTTCCAAGATCTCCCTGACATCATCTCGATAGCCCAAGAAAATGACATTTCCCCTTAGTTCCAATCGCTGACTGAGATTCTCCAGCTCTCTTCTTTGATCCCCGTCTCCTACGATCAAACACCGAAGGCTGGGGAATTCCCTGACCACATCAGATATTGCATGCAGGAAGGTGTGGATGTCCTTTTGCGGCGAGAGGCGTGCAATGGTTCCTAGCACAGGACCATTGTCGATTCCCAATTCTTCCCTCTTTTTCTTCTTATAAATTTCATCTCGGCTACCTTGCCACGGTTCTATTTCTATCGAGTTATTAATAACCGTTATCTTATGTGGGCTCACTCCTTGTTGAATCAAGTCAAGTTTTACCGAATTCGAAACCGCTATAACCCGATCATTAACTCCAGCGGTGATATTATCCAAGGCTCGGTAGTACTTCCCTTTCAACCATTGACGAATATTTTTGGCTCTACCCCCGCCAGCCAATTCTCTCGTCAATTGGACAGTTGACACCGATACAGGAACACGGGCCATACGCGAAGCAATTCGCCCCACGATATTGACAAGCATCCCATGGGTGTGCAGGACATCCACGCCTTCCCGAATGATAAGAGTTCTGAGCCGCAATGCTCCGATCAAATCAAAAGTCTTTTTGATGGGGATAATTTCTACCCTTACCCCTTCGTTCCGGAGGGCCTCAACCAAGGATCCATACGAAGGACAAGCCGCTAAGACATCATGCCCTTTAATCCTTAGATGTTTGGCGAGGTTGAAAAGTATCTTTTCGCCACCGTATATGTCTGATCTATAAGCGACTTGGAGGATTTTCAAGGCAGGAGGCCGTTAGATAGTAACTGGTTCAATCCTAAAATGGATGATCTAGCTCGATTTTCGGAAATCTCAAGAGGAATTAAGATGTCGTTTTCCCTGGGAAAGGAAATTCGCGAGCCACGAACGCCAGTGTGAATGATATATTTCTAATTTCACATTATGTCGGACCCCTGTTGCCCAGTTCTGTTTGTACTTTTCTTCACCGCGCATAAAATCTAACTCCAATATCTTCTCGTTGAAACAGTTCTTGAGAACATCAATAAGAAGCAATCTTCCTGGAGAACAAGAAATGAACTGAGGATCGTAGCCTAAGTTCCAATAGTAAAAGGTTTTATTATAGAAAAAGCCCATGATGTAGCTCATCAATTCGCCATCAGACTCCATTATCCAGAAACGTAACCAATCCTTATCATGAAACAGTGTAAGCATTTCAACCAGAAACGGTTTGACTGCGGGATGGATGAATAGATGTCGCTTCAAAGGATTCTGAATCCCTATCTTAATTACCTTATCAAGCACCGATACGATCTCCTCAGGTGAATTCAGAAGCTTGATGTGAGGATTACCAAAATCAGCGAGGCGATTTCTTCTCCTCCGTGTATCGTTCCTCAGGTTCTTGCTCCTGCTCTTGAAATAGGCTTCCCAGTCGCCATCGATTTTGAGATAGGGAGAACCCTCTCTATCAGCGGAGAAAAGCCTCCATCCCAACCTTTTTGCTTCTGTTTCAAGTGTGAGAGCACTGCCTGACCAATCTGGAAAACCTCTTAGGCTTATCCGATCCCATTTATCTTTTTGGGCATGAATGTGGCCAAGAATATCATTGAGAGCATCTTTACGACATGGTTCCCACAAGAAGTCCCCTCGATCAGATAATCCAGTACCGAGGAATTCGAGAATACGAAACTTCGACATTCCCCTTCCAACCTTCCTTGTGCAGAGTGGCGCAAGGGCAACAATCCGATTGTCATCTACCGCGGCAAAGAGCGTGAGCTCACGGTCTTTCTTGAAATACTTCCACCACAAAGAGATCCACTCAAATGTCAGATGAATATGAGGTGATCCTGCACTCTCGTTCAACTTGTTCCACGTGTGTATTATCCACTTATCTTCAAGATTTTCGATCTTATGGACGGTCGTCATCTACCCGAATATCCTTTTCATCAATTCGAAGGCTCTGTAGCTCAAGGAACCAGAATAGAGCCACACCCGGAGATTGAAGGGTACTCTACCTTTTGAGGTAACGTGGAGTCGTTTTATTTCGCGAGTGCCTGAGCCAAGCTGATTCGTTCCGTCTATCGTCGTGAAAAAAGTATGGAAATCTGAATTCTCGCCACAATGCAGTGCCCGAGATTCATATTCTCCACCCGGCCAACAGAGAAAGACTTCACGCGACCCGAAATGTTTGTGGATCTCCTCCTTTGAGCGTTTGATATCTTCCGCAAGCCACTGAAGATCTTTACTACCTATGCATCCGTTGAGATCCTTAAAAAAAAATCGATGACTATGAGTGTGTGAATGAACCTCCCCCAGGCCCAAACGCTCCATTTCCTTGAGCTCGTCCCAGCTCATATATCTTCCTACCAAACTCTCACTATAAGTCTTTCCAGCTTTAATCCACGGCCGACATCCATTTCCCCCCGGTTCAATCTTTCCGGTTATAACGAAGAAAATCGCACGGAATCCGTATTTCATTAACAATGGACACGCAATAGTCCAATTATCGAGAAACCCGTCATCGAAAGTAATGGCTAAGACTCTTTTCTTCTTCCTTCTATCACCGTTCAAAAAGCCCTTTAAGTCCTTTCCTCCTATGGATTGAAACCCAAGCCTTGCCATTGCTTTTAGATGCTGCTCGAATATCTCTGGGGTAACAGACCCTCCTGGGCTAACGTTATGATAAGTCAAGACTGGGATACAGAAACTCATTCTTATATCGTATACTCCCTCTTGCGGCATTTACCGAGTATAAAAGTACCGAGGAAATGCGATAGATGAGTATTTTCCAAAAAACGATCCACTTTTCCCCTTTGGCTCCCTAAAAGCCTTGTTATAAGCGGAATGTTATTAATAATGCCGGTTATTTCCTCCATCTTAAATATAGAAGAAAGTTCTCGGCGGGCTTCTCCAAATGAGAAGTTGTAATAATAAATCTGTCCGTTGCAGTGATATCCACTTTTTGCCGTGTCTGAAAATCTCCCGGGTTTAAAACAATGATAGAGTCGCTTGTGAAGATTGTACAGATAAATTGTTAAAACAAACACCCCCCCCCTTTTCATCATACGGTTGACCTCTTTGTATGCCCTTAGACGTGACGCTTTCGAAGGAATATGTTCATAAACTTGTGTGCTCAATATTTTGGTGAAAGAAGAGTTTTTGAAAGGTAGTAAGCACGCATCTAGCTGTATCGGGTGAACCGGCCTCGAAGATTGCCGGGAAATACTCTTTTGGAGAATCTTTAAGGACTCGAGAGAAAAGTCTGTCGTTATAGACTCATTCACTCTTGATGCATAATCTCGCGTTAAACGACCCGTGCCACAGCCTATGTCGAGCAAAATATCTTCTTCGTGAAATGCTAGCCTCTCAAACACGGCATCTCGTTCTCGGGCGGTTTTATAGTGCGTAAACACATGCTCATAAATCGGCGCCTCACAATCCCTCCGTTCCATTTCTTTACGTTTGTCTTTGACCTCCTTTGTGAGATCAGATACTTTTGGAAATGCGATTCGGACACTACCAGATCGAATAATGGATGGAAATGCCTCTAGGAATTCTCCCTCCCTACTAGATCGAAGTTCATCCGGCATTATGGAGGGTATCCCTTCTAATACGGGAAACCATCTCTTGCAGGACGGGCAGATCAAAAGCGCCTGGATAATCTCGTTTGCAAAACATTCCTGGCAATCCCCAAGAGCGGGCATAAAACTCCGGATTAACCCGTTTTTATAAGCACAGTATCGTCTGCAGAACACTTTATCTATCCGCAAGTTGTTCCTAACCTTCTCCTGTGCGACAACTTGCAACTCCAATGGAAAGGTGCCGTCATATGGGCATTGCAGCAAATCTACCAAACGCATTTTCATTGTTGGGCAAAACCTTCCAGAACCGATCGTTTATAATCGATTACCATCACATAACTCAACATTATATGGAAATTGCAAGATTATCAGTCAGAAAAGTGTATAAATAGGAGAGGGTCAACTTGAAAAAACATTAATGTCTATTTAAATACGGTGAACAAAGATTTAGTAGGATAATAGAGGGGAGAAATCTTCAAACGGAACCTCTCAACACCATCATGAGTGTGTAAGGCAATTCTTCGAATTGAATAGATATCTGGCTGTTTATTCCAAACGGAAAATCCAGCCTTATATCCAGCATCCCTCACCACGGTTTTTACTCCCTCATCAAAAGCCCCGAAGGGATAAGAGATAAAACGGATATGTTCTCCCAGAAGATCTTCTAAAAACAATTTCGAATCCCTTATCTCATATATCTTTTCTTCTTCACCGATACCTAAGAGATTTTTGTGGGAGTAACCATGGGACCCAAATTGAACAAATTCTTCTCTCCGCATTTCTAATATTTGCTCTTTGGAAAGACCCTTGATCTTTCCCCCATGCGCTTTTTCACTCTCCCAATAACCATTAATATATTGAGCTGTCAAAAAGATGGTTCCCTGAAAACCATACTGTTTGAGAATCGGGTACACATTGATGAAATGGTCTTCATAACCGTCGTCAAAGGTAATAGCGAGTGTTTTACGATTTGGTTTCTGCCTGTTAATAATATATTCGACTATCTGATCCAGAGGGCAAACTCGATACTGATGTTGAAATAAATAGTCCATATGAGAGCGAAAAACTTCAATTGGTGTGTTTATTCCAGCAGGTAACACCTCATTATAATCTCCAATGGTATGATAGGTCAAAATTGGTAACATCTCTTCGTGGTCAATCTCTTCTTTTAGATCTTTTGACCGATGTAGTAGAATCCCATTGCTATAACGTGCGCATACTTCTTTTTATTTAAGTAAAGGTCCAGGTATCGAATTGGAAATATGATCCATCCAGCTAGTATTTTCAAAATCTGGTGTATATAAAGATTATCCGAGAATGATGCAACATATTCCCTAAATACCCTTCCAAATGTGGCACTTGGACCTGCACAAACTCCACTGTCGATTTTTCGAAAACTAGATAGCAGACTCTCTAAACCCGACAACGTATACCTTTGAAAATCTAATGGATATGCATGGTACTCCTGAAGAAATGGGCATTCAACATACACATATCCACCTCTTTTCAAAACTCTGTTCATTTCTTTGACAATTCTGCTCGGCCTTTTTGCGTGCTCCAAAACGGCTTGATTGATGATTAAATTAAATGTCTCATCCAAAAAAGGCAAATATTCCCCATTACCCACCACATTTACCCCCGGAAGGCAATCTAGGTCGAAATTAATAACATTTTCATGAATGAAATTATCTCCGGACCCTACGTTCAGTATTAGGCCATCCCTAAATCTGTTCACCAATGGCTCTCTCTTTTTCCGTATGACCCAATTCAATGCTGGCGCAGGGGGATACAATCTCTTTCCTAGTTTGTAGACGAAAGGAGTAAGTGTCCTCATTTCACTCGGATTGTCATATTGAGATGATAGCAAGAAATTGTTTTCTTTACTGATTGTCTCCGAGAAATTTGTCAAATTGCGAGTTGATTTTGCCCTTGAGATTTCCTTTTCGATTTCCTTCCTACTGCTCATCAAGTGCATGAACGGAATGTTTTTCTTAATAGGGTAGTTACTTCCGCACTTGGGACAGACTACCCTTGCGTCAATGTTCGTCCTTGATTTACATCTCGGACAAGCTAATATCGCTGCTATTCTCTCAGGTACCATTAACAGACAGTTGGGCTCTCAATCGATTGAGCGACGCCGCTCGTTCATTTATAGTGACTGGACGGCGAGTTTTTGGATATTCGTTGATTTCCCCTCCAATTCATTAATCGCTGTTAACACATCATCTATTTCTATCCTTTTGAGGCAATTCCTCTCCCTGCATTCAAGAGCCTTATCAGGGTGCCAACACGGACTGCATGGCAACTGTAAACGAACCACCCTATTTTTTCTTAAGTCTTTGGGGCCAAATCGATTGGGGAAGGTTGGACCAAAAATAGCCACCGTTGGCGTTCCAACTGCAAAACCCATGTGCATCGGGCCCGAATCATTACACACTAGTAGGTCACATTTCTTGAAAGCAGCGGCCATCTGGCAAACGCTCAAGTCCGGCATCACAAAAATGCCTCTAGCGGGTTTTTCCACCCCCTGAAAAGCCCTTCTTTCGTAATGACCGGCGAATATAAGGACATTGGCAGGACTGTCCTTAGTCAGCTCTTCAGCGATGGTAATGAATTTCTCTCCACCCCAGCACTTGTATTCTGAACCACCACCTGGGTGAAGTGCAATTGTTCGCCTTTTTGAATCGATCCCCTTTTGGGCAAAGATTGATTGCACGGTAGCCATGTCTTCTTTATCGAAGCATAGCTCCATACTGCTATTCTCAGAATTAACTCTGAGGGGGGTTAGCAGTTTCAAATTCTTATCAATTTCATGGATTCCCGGTTCATACGGGACAATATCGGTAAGGAGAAATCCACCTCCCCGCACCGCGTAGCTAATTCTCCGTTTCGCTCCCGCAAGGTAGGCAACTAAGATGTTCCGAAAATCCCCTTTGAAATCGATGGTCAAATCAAAATGTTCCCCACGTAACTGACGAATCAGTCTAACAATTCCACTAACACCCACACTCTTTTTACACTCTTCCCTCGGTATGGTCCAGAAGGAGTTAAAAACAATGATTTTGTCAATGTTGGGGTTGTTTTTTATGGCTTCGTAAGACCATTCTTTCACAAGCATTGTAACTCGAACATGAGGGAATTGCTTCTTCAATGATTTGATGGCAGGAGTCGTGAGAAGTACATCTCCCAGGTGATCGAGGCGGATCAACAGAACTCTTCTTACGATGTTGGAGGGATCTTCAAATCTTCTTGCGCAAAAAAGGTTTCCCACCTTGTCCAGGATGGAAACCATTCGTCGCTTATAAGGATTCCTGATCACGTACTGCATCTTCTTTGACGCATCAACTCCATATAGACTTGATACTGTTTTTCGGCAATTACCTTCCAGCTAAATTTCTCAAGTACTCTTTTCCTTCCCTTTTTTGCAAGGGTAGCCCTGAGGTTTGGATTTTTTATCAAAGCCTCAATTTTCTCCTTGAGATCCTTTATGTCTTTCTCCTTGAAAATGAGGCCTGCTTTATCGATAGTCGTAGGGATTTCACCAGAATCCGAGCCTATTACCGGGACCTCGCACGCCATTCCCTCAATGATTATCCTCCCAAACTGCTCCTTCAAATGGGGTAAGGTAATTGATGGAATAACCAAAAGATCCATACAATTCAAATATTCAGGGATTTCTGAATGTGGAACAGCATCAATAATAATGGTCTTTTGTCCCAGGCCTAGGGATCTGACCCTATGTTCTACCTCTTCCCTCAGATTACCGTTGCCAATAATAAGGAGCTGAATTTTTTCATTAATTTCAGATATTGCTTGAATTAAGTCTAGGATCCCTTTTTGATCTACAATTTTCCCTACAAACCCAACCACAAAATCACTAATTCGCAAATCTTTTTTCAACGACGAAACGTCCTTTTTGCGAAAAAACTCGGGATCGACCCCTAATGGTAAGACAAGAAATTGTTTATCGTAGCCCTTTGCCTTTAACACACTAGCTACGTCATCACTAACCAAGAAAGCATAATTTGCGTTCCCGTAAGTGTATTTCTCGAAAAAGCTAAACGGGAATGGATAATCCTTACGGATATTCTGCGCCGAAAAGAAGATAATCTTTACTGAATCATTAACCCTCCTCGCCCAGAAGATTGTGTGAGCAGCCACCAAGGAAAATGGTTCCTCCCATAGTTCAACGATGTCCGGATGAACGTTCTCCATGATCTCCTTAACCCTTGGATAAAAGTGAGTCACATTCCTGAAACCAGAGTTATTAATCCACCAACTCATGGGTTGAACCGAGATGATATTGTATGCCTCATCTCCGCTCTTTTCCAGACTCACCCATGAGTTGTATTCCCTCCATTGCCTCGGCACCAACAAACTCAAATTCACGCCGTTAAGCCTTACTAGATAGGACATCCTTTTCCTATATTCCGGGATAACACACGAATGTGATATTGCCAAAATCCTCATAGCTGTTCTTGTTCTCTCCTTAACAGGACTGTAACGATTCGATCATTCAACCATTGAATCCTACTACCTATTCCTTCTCGGCTATAATGTTCATGACATCTCCCATTTTCAATAAATCAGCTAACCAACAATAGGTTCTTTTTACTGTATCACCTGCCAATCCATATCTATTCTTATGATTCGTGTTTATTCTGAAGTTCATCGTTGTCAAATCCATGATCCTATATCCTATTGATGTCAGCAAACGCTGAATTGTCTTCTTGTTAAAAAAATATAAATGATCCGTTGGCCTCTCTCTCGGCTGCAAATAAAAAAGTAAATTGTTTAACATCAGTCTTGAGTAAAGACATTCAAATTCATTCGGGACATATAACGCTAGAATTCCACCTTTTTTTAAAAATCCATAAATTTTCTTCAGTACCATCTTAGGGTCAAATAGATGCTCCAATACGTGATTCAAAATTACCACGTCAAAATATTCAGAATCAAAATTGACCTCCTCAATAGATCCATTAAGAACATTTAATCCAAGCTCATTACTCAAGAAATCCGAATTCCTTTTTGAAACCTCTATCCCGTAGGTATCCCAACCTAATTCCCGCCCACGAAAGACATAATTCCCAGTCCCACACCCAATATCAAGTAAGCGCCCCTTTGTCACATACTTTTCAAAAGTAATGAGCTGATTTCTAATGTAGTCAGAACCTTGGAGGTAGTTTTCGCTGTTTCTTTGGAGTAAGAAATCATATTCTTGTTCGTAATATCTCTTTAGCTCCCTGAACGTGGGCATAGGATTGAGATAAATTAAACCGCAATTCAAACATTGAACACAGTTCAGTTCATTTCGAATATCCAGACTTCTCTTTAATCCGTTCAAATCGAGCAAATGAGATTTCTTACGCAATACCCTGTAGTCACTAAAACTGCATAGGTTGCAGTTTACCGCATCAGCCATAGATTTAACGGATTCCTTTTCTACTAAAATCCTAAAGATTANNTNGATTCATCATCGCTTTAATTATTGAATAGTTGTTCGTCATGATTCCCTGTTTTGAGATGCCCANTTTTTCTCAGCTGATTCACATCTAGAATAGCCTTCTTATAGATATCTAAATAATTTTCTACCATCTGCCTATGTGAAAATAGCATTTTAACNTTCTCCTTATTCTTAAGACCAATAATATGCCTTTCCTTCCTCCCCATGTCTATCAACCCGGATATCGCATTCGCTAAAAATATGTCATCCCCAACAGGCATCAGAAAGCCATTCTCCCCCTTCTCGACTACCTCTGGTATTCCTCCAACATTTGTCGCAATTATGGGCAAACCACACGACATTGCCTCCAGCAAACTAATGGGNAGGCCTTCGCCTCTTGAAGGAAGAACAAATATGTCACTATCGACTAANAATTTGTTAAGATCTCGCTTAAATCCAGCAAAGAAAACTCTATTTCCGATCCCTAGTTTCACCGCCATCTCAGAAAAAAAGNTNATATCACCATCACCTATTAAGTATAACTTAAAGGTTTCCCCCTGATCTGCAATTCTCTTGCAGGCCCTCAATAGGCAATCACATCCCTTCTCTACGCTCACCCTTCCAACAAAAAGAATACTTGTTTCAGCCCTTCTTCGTGGCTTAAATTTAGTGCTATTCTTTCTAGCATCAACGCCAAAATAAATAACCTTAATCTTGTCCGCTCTATATCCCCTTTTTATAAAATTTTTCTTAAGCTCTTGTGAAACCACTGTTACATATGCAAAATTCCGAAAAAGTATTTTGGTTAATATATCAAGGTAAAATAATTCGTAAAAATATCTTTTAACTTTTATCTTCAACAATTTTTCATTCTTGTATTTGTCAAAGGGGTTAGTATGATAGGTTGCAACTACCGGTACATTTAACAATGGGGCGATTATTCCCATAGCTATGTTTTCGGTTATCCCGTGGGAATGAACCATATCCGGTTTTTCATTTTTGATAATTCTATACAAATTAATTATCGAATGCAGTGACCGGTCCAAAGGTTTCCATTTATGAAATATCCTTAGATTCTCGACATTATTTTTCTCGAGGTCTTTCTCAAATGACCCAGATGCTCCAATAATTTTGCAATCCACACCTTTTTGTATTAACCCTTCTGCTAATTTAGAGACATATACTGGCCTTCCGTATAGCCATCCGTCAATATTTACCTGTAGAATTTTCATCTAACTCATGATCAGGTTTACAAAATCTGTGCTCTTGTGTACCGTTATAACTTTAACTTGAGTTTCTAGCGGTCTCTGAACCTAGCAATATCTTGCTAGTATACTTTCTATTTGATTCACCCTTTTCTCCCAGGAGTTTTTTTCAGCTGTGTCTATTCTCTTCTTTCTTGAAACCGCATCATCCTCCTTAAGAGCGTTTCTTATTCCATTGACAAACTCATTTTTTGACTTCGTTACCCATATCACATCTGAAAATTGTGTCACCTCCGGCAGGTTTGTCGAAACTACGGGTTTCCCAAGAATCAAATATTCATGCAACTTCACCGGATAAACAGCTTTCGTAACCTCGGTGACCCGGTAAGGTATTAGTGCAACATCGAACTGATTGATAAAGAATGGGATTTCTTCATATCCCCTTTTCCCCGCTATAATCAGCCGTGGGTGTTGACGTAAATCTCCCAATCCTGTCTGCACAGGCCCGACGAGAAACACAGTTGATTCCGGTATCTTTTCAACCACATAAAGTATCAGATCTAGGTCTATCCTATCGTCGATAGTCCCAACTAATCCTAAGATCGGACCTGATGCTTTCTTACTTCGATCGAATTTCTCGTCCTTTTTTCGCACGAACGTTTCTACATCAACTCCATTAGGAACATAATAACAATCAGGAGAGTATTTCTTCCCCTGTTCCAATAGGGCATTCGACGTAAAAAACGAAACCGTACTGGCCTGAATAACTTTTTTTCTCAATTGATCATAAATCTTTTGTTTCCTGTCATTGTTTTTAAATACGATCGCGTCAGGACAATCGTAAATTGCAATTCTGGGATTTAACAGTTTTGTCATAAGATACTTATACGGATCATTTATCCAAAGAATCAACAATCCCTTCGGTCTGACAAATATCTTTATATATAAGAACAAAATATATTGATTTAGAAAATTAACCCATTTACTCAGTCGTTCGAATGGGAGGCATGGTGGTGGAAAATAGCACTTTAAGTTTGGATTAACTTCCCTTTTCCCCTGTAAAAATCTAACCCACTTTTTCAGCAGAGTGAGAGGATTTTTCATTAAGTACGTTATAGCTACAGGCGAATTCACATAAACAACATGATTGTTCTTTGAAAAACGCGAGGCCAAGTGTTGGTACCGTTGCCATGGCGCATCCCAATCAACCAATGGGAAGAAGATAATGAGATTGTCTTTGAGCATAAAATGATTTACATGTTAAAACTTGTTGTAGGATATTGAAGATAGACCTGCTTGAATTGAGGTCTGGAAGGTTAACTATACACTTGTTCTAATAACTTTTTGGCGTGGCCTTCCCATGTGTACTTTTTTTGGCAAACCCTTCTGCCAGCTTCTCCCATCTTTTTCCGAATCTCTGGATTTTCGATGAGATATATTAACCTTTTTCTGAATTCATCTTTTTCATAAGGATTTACGCAGTAACCAGTGACAGCATCCTCTATTATTTCATCGGCGGCCACCTCATACTCCGGCAACATTCTCTTAAAGGTTACACAGGGTAACCCTGAAGCCATGGCCTCTAAAATAACTTGTCCAAAGGGCTCATATTTTGACGGAGAAATGAATATGTCTGCAATAGAATAGAATCTTTCAACGTCCTCTCTGATGCCCAGGAAAATGACTTTTTTCTCAAGTCCAAGGGTACCGCACATCTTTTCTAATCGTCTTCTTTCTGATCCATCGCCGACAATAAGAAGCTTCACATTGTCTTTTCTAAGTTTCTGTACTTCTTTTAGTAATCGTCCCACATTTTTCTCTGGGGGAAGGCGCCCCACATAGAGAAGAACAATCGTTTTATCTCCAATATTTAATTCGTTCACCAGTCCCCAATCTTTACTCCTAGTAAATCTATTTATTTCCACTCCTGGTGGGATAACAGCAAATTCAAAAATTCCTAATCCATAATAACGGGCCAAGGATTCCGCGTTGTTCTGGCTGAATACAAAAGTTTTCCTCGATTGAAGAATGGACTTCCTTTCCATATCATCCAACGAACGCTTCCAAATAAAGTTAAAAACCCTAAGCTTCATAGATTGATTTACTGAAGCTTTATTCAATTGCTTCCAGAAAACAGAAGGAGGGATGTAGAATATTGGGATATCTAAGTCTAATTCAGTTGTGGCAAAACAATAATGGGGATATCGAGATATGATGAGATCAACTTTAGCAACATGCTTTAATATGAAATGTTTTAACTGTTGAGCAATTATCTTCGGTTTCACGGAAAGCAATAGCTTTGGGACATTGTAATAAGGATGCCTAATAATTTTGATGCCATTATACATCTCAATGTCGGCCATCTCAGCATTACTATTTTCGCAAAGGATTATCGGTTGATGTCCCATTTCTTTAAGCTTTTTCGAAACATGATATAAATAATTCTCAATCCCCCCTAAAATCGGATAGAAGGTATGGTTTTGGAGCATTATTTTCATGAGTGAAATCTCTTTTCGAACCGGTGGAATACGGGCATCAATATCCTTTTCATGGCCTCGAAGCTATATGATTCAATGCATTTCTCCCTTGCCCTTACCCCCAGCATGTGGGCAATAGGGGGATTTTCGAGGATATATTGAATATTCCGTGCTAAAGCTTCAATATCGCCCGGCCTAGTGATAATCCCACAATCCTCCAAAATTTCGGGTAAATCCGAAACAGCTGTTGCGATAATTGGCTTCACCATCGCCATGGCCTCAAATACTTTCGCCGGTATCTGAGCTCGGGAAATGGGGTTATCCTTCTGCGGCAGAACAACTAAATCTGAGAGATGCAATATCTCTGGCATCAAGGCATGCGGTTGATATCCAAGATGTATAATCCTTTTCCCGTTCGATTCATAGAGATCGTGATCGATACTTCCATCTATATTTCCCCCGACGATGAGCAGATTTATCTTTTTGTTCGGATCGATGATATTCAAAGCACGGATTAAATCATCAAGGCCTTTGTGGGGCCTCGGCGTACCAGCAAACAGAACGATTTTATTCCCCCGCGGCACACCCCATTTTTCCCTGAGCAGGTTCTTATTTCGCCCGTTGGGGTTAAAAACTTCAGTATCTGCCCCATGGTAGAGCTTTGTGCCTCCATATTTCTTCTTCAAAAAATCTGAGGAAACAAAAATAGCATCAGACAGTGAAATGAGCCTTTCAGTTAGAAATAGGTATTTAAAATCATTGGGAATCTTCCATCCATGTAATATATATCTCTTAAGAAATATCCATTTCGATAATTCTTCTCTTTGAATCCAATACGACGCAAGCTCCCAATCTTCAATGTCTAGTACTATTGGAATGCGCTTAAGTAAACTACACATTAGGCCTATTAAATAGGAACTGGGCCTCGGCTTGAACGCAAAAAGGACATCTCCATTAACGTTGTTATATATATCTCTGATTTTTTTGAGAAATTTAGGGTAGTTGCACCCCTCGATAGTTTTAAAATTAAATTCGTCGCCGTATGCCTGAAATATGCGTTGCCCGAAACAGGGTCCAATTACGTCAATTTCATATCTTTTTCCAAGGACCTTGAGAATTGGGCTTGCTCTCACTATAGGGTTATCTGCTAAGTCACTAATTAGGGCTGATATCTTCATTTTTTAGCTCATGAGCCGCTCATTTTCCATGCTCTTTAGCTGTCCTCGCGTCTCTTTGTGCTTTTCCTCTTATTCTTGTGGTGTTTGCGATTCGTACCTATAAACGCTATCTCTGATCGAAAACCTTCATCATTGATTAGCCATTATTCTCCAGCCCGGTCAACCTAAAAAAGTAATTCTATTCCAACCAAGATGGAGGTAGGTTTTTCATAATCTCAATATTATCGAAATTGTTGCTTTTTTTACTTCCAGCCTTTTGAACCCATTCCGCCATTTTTTCTAGTCCCTCTTCGAGAGAATATTTGCTACAGCAGAAAAACATTTTCTTCACCTTGTCATGATTTGCGTAAGCATGCTTAACTTCTTTTCTTTCAGACAAATAACGAATTTTTACGTTCGCTCCCATTGCCTCACCAACCTTATGAGCCAAATGATTAACCGTGTACTTCTTATCTGATCCAATATTGAAGATTTCCCCATAAGATTCTTTAACCAGAGGGGCCTTGGCAATAATAGGAGCCACGTCTCTTATATATGTAAATGCCCGGGTCTGCTCACCATCTCCAAAAACGGTCAGCGGTTTATTCTGCATTATCTGGTTCATAAAAATCCCGATGACATTACGATATCTATCCCCGATATTCTGTCTTTCCCCATAAACATTATGGGGTCTAAAAATAACGTAGTCCAGATTGAATATTTCCTTTGAAATTTTCAATTCTTGTTCCACAGATAACTTTGCAACTCCATATGAGTCTTCAGGCAAGGGAGTAAGATCTTCACTCATCGGAAGCTGGTTCTTCCCATAAACCGCTATAGAAGAAGTAAAAACGAAACATTTAATTTCACGATTAACAGCTGCATTAATTAAATTCACGCTTCCAATGAGGTTATTCTCATAATTGAACTTTTTAATAAAATGGCTCAATCCTTCCGCGGCATATGCTGCTAAATGATAAACATACACGAAACCATGTTTCTCAAACAGAGATTTCACCAGATTCTCGTCGTTAATACTCCCCTTTACAAATTNAGCTTCAGAGTTAACATTTTCTCTGAAACCGCCGCTCAAATCATCAAGCACCACCACATCCATTCCCATTGCGATTAGTTCATCCGTCACATGGGAGCCGATAAATCCAGCCCCTCCAGTAACGAGAACTCTCTCCCTTACCATGATTTTTCCCCCTTTGAATTATCTTATTGCAACGTATGTATTTTCAGATAGTATATTGCCTCTATACGCATTTTTTTTCTTACTTCGCCCCCAGGAACAAATTTGCAAGATCTACTATTCCTCGTCCGTTACCAGTTTAACACCTAATTTTTTTGGAGTTCTTCCCTAAATATCTTCTCCATTTTGTCAACCGCTTTATCCCATGTATAACGCCTTACATATTCATAGCCATTTTCGGCGATGGTTTTTAATAATTCTTCATCCCCTAATAACCTAATTAAATTTTCGGCTAATAGTTTTGCATTTTTAGGTGCAGAAACTAAAGCCGTTTTCTCGTGGTAAGCATAATCCCGAGACCCCCCATGATCTGTCGTGACTAACGCACATTTACAAGCCATGGCTTCGGCAGATGGTAATCCAAATCCCTCTCTCCAGCTCGGGCACAAAAATATATCACACGAATTATATATTTCCCTCAACTTATCACCCCAGGGCCTGTAGTAATAATCATAATCAACACGAACTTTTTTGATGTGCGCCCCAAACATTATTAATCGTATATCTCGATATTTTTTCTTTGCTATTTCAAATGCTCTCATACCGTCATTGCAGCCCTTCCAAGCGTAAAAATGGTGCAGCATACAAATTGACTTTTCACTATTATATCCATTTCTCGTAGGATAAAATTCCGTGAAATCCACGGGGTTAATTATTAACTCGGCTACAGAATTAAATTTTTCCTCCATCAGTTCCTTAAGCCAACTTGAAACCACTATTTTATTCAGAGGGTATGTATAAGTTTCATCTGCCTCTTTCTTACTGTTAGGTGCATGATAAAGAGTTTCATAATGTTGAATAAGATAATACTTTTTACCCTTTTCTGGAGAATAATTCTTAACATAACGGGCAGTCTGCCAAGCAGTCGCTATAACTACGTCTCCATCAGGTATGTGCCTCTTCGTAAGAGGATACGTATTTTATATGTGCAATGATATCTAACCAAGAGGGTTTAATTTTTAGCAAATTCATCAAAGTTCTTTTAGGTAAAACAGTCGGGATATTTCTACCTTTGACTCTCATTTTAGCGAAAGTCGGTTGCGGGCAAATTACAGTTACTTCATGTCCTCTTTCAGCAAG
>JGI2173J19968_10000208_pt1 | contig 20561 bp, 17 predicted proteins | sample DeeMarSWOR136_30_FD_19968 | JGI IMG/M metagenome (IMG submission 19968) | reverse complement strand
ACACCGTCAATTCCGATTGTATCATATTTGTCCACCAACTGGGCAACAAGAACTTTTGTACCTACACCTTCAATAACCAAGTCTAAATAACGATCTCCTCCAAAAGGAAAGATGTTTCCATAGGGCAGTTCAACCACTTCACCATAATGGCTAAATCTATAAGTCTCCTCCAAAATTTTCAAGGCCTTCTTAGATTCAGCTCTTAATTCTCTATTGACACCAGCGTCAGCATACGTCAATTTTCGAGGCAACACTATCCCTCACAGTATCAACTGCTCATAGTTACTATTCACTTATAGGTATACATGTATTCTCAAGTTACCAGTGAAATAATGGTTTTGTCTCCCTACATTCAAAATTCTTTAGGTTTGCACGTTGGTACATATTAACGCAGAAGATGGATTCATGTCTTCGTTGATGAGCACATTGTTTTGGAAAATGCAACTTCAGGAAAAAGATGTCATTCATTCTGTGTTTTCCTTGGTTGGGGAATTTATTTCATTTTGCTGACGAGCTTCGAATTTAGGGCTACGGATAGGCCTGTTCCGTTATATGGATGTTATAGTGACCCTTTCTGTCCTCGGAGACACTACTCTGATGTACATGTTTCGATAGGTAGATAGTGACTAATATGAAAATTGCTGTTGTTGCTGCAAAGATGTAAATTAGGTTTTGGAAATTTTGTTTTTCTTTAGAGTAATCTAATAGGAGTTCGGTGTAGTTTGCCAAGAGACTAGAATAGTTTTCAAGAAAGTTGAGATAGGAACTATTTAATTCGTTATGACTGTTCTGTAGTTCGGTATAGTTTGCCAAGAGACTAGAATAGTTTTCAAGAAAGTTGAGATAGGAACTATTTAAATTACCCAAATCTTCTTGCAGTTTGATGTATATGTCGATTAGGTCATAGTAGAGGCGTAATGTTTCGGAAGAAATTATTGTAATGGTATTATTGCTGTGAATATAAGTGAGATATAGATAAACGTGTGTTTCGTTTGAAATATCATCAAGTTGGATTGAATTGATTTCTTCTTTATCCGCCAGCACAATAAATGGTTCCTCCATTAACCTTGTAGGAATCGAAATTCTGCAGAAACCAACTGTGGTATCTCTTCCTGTTACGTCGAAGCTTATTATCTTGTTCCCTGTTTCCGACCCGATTCTATATCTGAATACTGAAATTGTTGAATTGCAAATCGTAGTAGCTTGGTATGTTTGTCCTTCTGAAGTAATGGTGAAATCAGAAATAAATCCCATTAAAGGGTGATTATCTATGTTCTTATCATTTATGATATGTTGTGTGTCTCCAATACCATCAGGGTCATTATCGACTCCAGTGTAGTTGGTCCAGTAGTTACCTTCAACGCCATTATCCCAAAAATTCTGTTCATCACCCTCCCATCCCACCTGATTTGTATTGTTGAAGTTGTTATGGTAAATAGTATTGTTACCACTGGCAAAGAGGAATATCCCCCACGAGTTATTTGTCATTGTGTTTTCCAAAACCATGTTGTTGTACGAAAAGGAAAAGAACATTCCTTCGAATCTGTTTGAGAAAACATTGTTGCTGGAAACGACGTTGTTGTCTGAAACAGTAGGGATGATTCCGTGATTGTTGTGTGTTACTATGTTGTCTGAAATCGTATTACCAGAAGAAGACTGAAGACTAATTCCATATTCATTATGCATTACCATGTTATCTGAAATCGTATTACCAGAAGAAGACTGAAGACTAATTCCATTTGTGTTATTCGTTATTGTATTATATCTGATGTCGTTACCGTTGGATTGGCTTAAGGATATGCCGCTTCCAGCGCCGTCAGACATATCGCTTCTGCACATAGTAAGGTTTTTTATGCTCAGGTTGTTCGCCGCGCTTATAGAGATTACAGTGCCAGTTTCGTTGCCATCGATAATCGTTTGGTCTCTATTTTCTCCAATGAGAGACAGGGTCTTATTGAAGATGATAATATGCTCATAGTATATTCCACTGCACACAAAAATAGTGTCTCCATCAGTTGCATTATCAACTGCTTCTTGAATTACTGTGAAATCTGCTGTTCCATCCTTTTTCACGACCCATGTTGTTGTATTCGCCGTTACAGATATGTATCTATCTCTCAGAAACAACATAGATGACAAACACAAGATTATAAATAAAACCAAAATAGCCTTATTCATCTCAATCACATTTTAGTGTTAACGCATAGAATTATTTAACGTTGAGGTGAGTCGCACGCCTCAGTTATTCTTGGGAAAGAGTTTTTCCTAGCATTATTGAACATGCTACAGCAATGGAAAAGGCAGAAACGAAGACAACTGGGTTGATAATAGGTTGCGTGAGATCCCAAAAAACGGTTGTGTATGATACGACTAATATGAATACTAATATGCAAAATTTTTTTGTGATGTTACCTAGTTTGGCTGTAGACATTCCTCGGTTTGACATGGAATGTAACAGATATTGCACTTCATTTATTTGCTGGTCTGTCGCAAAAGCCACCTGATTATTGTTTACATCTTTAAACTTGAAACTTGAAAGTCCATACCTTTGTAATTCCCAAGGCTTTTTCTTCGGCAAGATAGTAGTAACATTGCTCTTCTCCATTTTTTTCAAAACTGTTTGAATTTTCCGTCTAAACTCTATGCTTTCCATTTTCTCCTTCCCATACAATCTTTCTATTAGCTCTTTGACGTTTGGAAAATTCAGTTCAAGTTGGAAGTTTGCAATTGCGCTGGCAAGAACAAATTGGTATTCACCTTCTCTCAGACGAAGATTCACAGTTCTGTGGTCTGCGTTTAGAGCTTTCTGCAAAGATTGTATTTCTCTCGATGTTAGTTTATCCTGAGACAAACTGTTGACTCTCATTCAATATTTTCAGTTGAAATGACATAAAAATGCTTCGCATCGAGAAATGTTAGGATTCAATAATGTCCACTGTAAACTTCCCATTTTCAACAAAGTATGTAGAAAAAAGCCCTAAGTTATTCAAGAGGGATAGATAATTGATGGAGAAGGTGTGTATTTAGTTGCAGAATATCATGTTTAAATTGAATTCTCCCCGTGTTTCACAGGCATTTAAATACAGAGACAGGATGACGATAATCACAGACATATTGAAGACTGTTAAGAACTCAAGTAAAGGAAGAAGAAAGACTCAGATAATGCAGAGTGCCAATTTGAATTATTCTCAAGTGAAAAAATACCTTGGCTACTTGACAGATAGGGGCTTGCTTGATGTTACAGAAATGCAAACATATACAATAACAAACGAAGGCTCGAGTTTCCTGCAGTTTATCGAAATCCAGAGAATTCATAGTCTAAGGTGAGAGAAACTTCGCCTTTCCCTACATTTTTTATATGTTTTATATTATTGTATAGTATATTTGTGCTTAAATCATTTTCAGAATTCGTGGTAATGGATAAAAGTTTGAGTTAATTATTCTCTAATTGACGGCATAATGTCTAACGCGGTCGTAGTCTAGCTTGGTTAGGACATCGGCTTCCCAAGCCGACGACCCGGGTTCAAATCCCGGCGACCGCATCAAAAGAGTTTTCAAATCTTTTAGAGGTGTCCTAAAATTGGTTCTTAGCATAATGTTTTTCAGCACGCGCCATAGAACACCTGAATATTATGGATAGTATAGGCGGCCGCGCTGATAATATCAATAGAAACAAGAAACATCATCATTTGTAGAAAAATCGTTTGATAGGTTAGCGGAAGTTGTCTGATTCCAGCATTTCTAAGTCCTTTGTCGTCTTTTTCTGGCATAACTCTGAAATGCCTCAGGTATTACTGAGTTCCTCTCCTGAAACCTGAAAGCAGCGCCTGAGCATATTAGTCGATAGACCGTGCTATGCTGCAAGTTTGTGGGGATCTGGTCCTCGGATGGCTGAAGATGTCCCCTCACAAAATCTTTCGTTGCATCAACTACTGTTCTCAGCCCAGCTGAACTTTCGCTGTAGGGCTTTTGGATAGTAATTTCTCCAGTTGTAATCAACTTGTTTTCCCCATTCATAGTAGATTCGAGGGTCGATATAGCTCTTCAGAGAGGTTCTGAGATTGTAGTCACGGGTTTCTTTTTGTGTTTGTATTTTGAGCTCCAGCTTATGTATTGCTTCTTTGTCACGTTGAATTCTACGCTTCAAAATCTGCCTTGACCGTTTCATCTGCTCTGAGTGTTTGGCTTTAAGTTTCGTGAGAAGTTGTTTCTGAAGCCTTAAGGTTGTTCGTTTTGAGCGGATACGCTTCTTGAGGGAACGGACAGGTTTGCCTTGTTGCTCTCTGTCGACAAGTTGCCTCAGATAATCATCTAATTCTCCCATAATCGTCTTGAGCTTATCCTTCTTCTTCCGTAGCCGTTCCTTGTATCTTTCTTCACGTTCCCTAGATTTCTTAGTGAATTCTTCTTCGGTTTCTTCAGCCCGGTTCCGTGACTTCTTGAGGAGTTTTTTCTTCTTTTCTAGGGATAATTTCCAAGTTTTTGGGATGGTACGTCTGTGGTTGCAGATTCTTGCGGCTTCAAGATTCGCCATTGTAGCAATATATTTTTTCGCATATTCAGGGTTTTCCTTTCTGACGGGGCACTCTTCTAGCTTTGTCTCAACGGCTTGGGATGCATAGTAGGTGCGGAAGGTTTTTGCTGAGAGCCCAGTCATCACTTCATCCAGAAATTCGCTGACGTGTTTTGAGCCTACACCATCAAAAAGGGTGGATTTGGCATTCGCTGCGAATTCTTTGAGGTTTCCAACAATGATGTCTGGCAGTTTGACCTTAAAGATATGGGGTACAGAGTCTTTGCCGAGGAAATTGAAGGCTACTGTACCGTCGCTGTTATAGCGAATATGTTCTGGTCTAAGAGTTGAAGCACCGATAGTGTCCGCCTCTTCAGGGTCCTTCTCGTCGCCAACCCTTATCTTGAGCTTATCAATAAGGAAGCAAACAGTCGCTGTTCTCCTCTGTCTCGGATCATCTGCATTGAGGTTATTCCAAATATACTTTTGAACTCGTTCAAGATTCTGGCGGAGCTCCTTCGCCTTATCAAATTTTTCAACGTCCTTTTGCTGTTTCAAAGCGCTCGAGTCGGAAAGCCAGATGTATTTCGTCTTGCCAGACAACTTATCTTTCCATCGTGCAATCCACATTACGTCAGGCTGCCAGACAATGGCCTTCCAATCGCCTGGCGGCTTAGAAGCATCAGGTGACAAGTTGAGTTCCACATCCTCCAAATCAGGCCCTTCTTTCCAGCAGCCTCTCAATGGATGCTTTCCCCGACCCATAAAGATGCAGCTGGGTTCAACAGCATAGTTGGCTACCTCCATCTTCTTTCCGTCAACACAAGCATATCCATACCGCTCCTTGTTAGCCTCCCTCTTAGCTTTTCTCTCAGCTGTCAACCGTCTCCTCGCCTCCCCAGAAAGATTTCCTTTACGTCTTCGCTCCTTTTCGACTGTAGAGACCATTTCAGAGTAATCGACGTCGCCAGGTTTCACTCGAATACCGAGCTTCTTTGAGAACTCACGGTGAAAATTCTTTGCGAAGACTTGGTCCTCGACGTAAGGAGTTCCTATCTTCTTAGCCCAGGCGAGAGCCATCTCTTCCTGCTCCGCCGTCAACTTAACTTTTCGTCCTTTCACCTTGACGATGAAATCCTTCCCCTCGTATCGGGGTGGAACTAGTACGCCGTTGTGATGCAGTCGCTTCATTTGAAGATTTCGCCTAACTAGATTCTTATGCGGGAAGATGGAAGACTTAAATCTTACTTCTCTAACAACAGCAGGCGCTTCAGATTTTTGATTTCTGTCTGAAGCTTTCTTCGCAATTTGCGGAATAAGCAGAACTCCCAAAGCTTGATATCAACTCAAGAAAAGCCAAAGTGCGGGGGGTGGGATTTGAACCCACGAACCCCTACGGGACAGCCGCCTCAGGGCTGCGCCTTTGACCTGGCTTGGCAACCCCCGCTTAAGGGCTTCGTTGCTTATTTTTAGATTTGCAGTTGAAATTAAATCTTGCTTCTGTTGTTCGAAGCTATTTTAGAGTAGGCAAACAAAAGGAGGGGGATGATGATGTTATTGGTTAGATTATGCGGAAGTCTTCTTTTATTGTTGTTAGTACAATATGAGTGTTTGTTCGTTCCACGTAGGGTAATGCTAAGAGGCGTTTTGTGAATTTACCTAGTTCTTCGCGGCTCTTGAATTTTGCTACTATGATTGCGTCTATCAAGCCTGTTACGTCGTATACGCAACAGACGTTTGGAAGTTTTGCAATCTCGTTTTCCATCTCCAGTAGTCTTCCTTTAGAAACTGTTATTTCGCTGACAACTGTCAATTCGTAGCCGAGTTTTTCATGATCAAGAAGCGTTGAATATCCTTGTATTATTCCGTTTTGCTCCATCTTCTTTAGATGTGAAAGAACTGTGCCTACAGAAACGCCACATTGTTTGGCTATCTGCCTTGACGAAAGCCTAGCGTCACCAGTTAATACCGTTAGTATTTTGACATCTGTTTCATCCAAACGCATTATACCTCACCAATACTGTACACTTAACCAAATATCACAAATGCTATTTAACATTTGCTCACCTTTTCACTAATAAAGTTTTAATATTTGCAGAAACAATTCTCTATATTGTAAACTCGTATAAGGAGAGAACAATGGTGTACAACAGACCTCAAAACAGTCAAAACTTTGACACATGCCTGAAGCTGATGAACAACGCTGATTACATCCTACTGCACTTCACAGACATACTTGGCTCCCTCAGAGGCAGAACAGTCCCAGCAGAAGAAGCAGAAAACATCCTACAAGAAGGATCAGGCATCGACGGCTCGTCATTAATAGGAGGAGTAAACATAGAAGAAAGCGACATGGTTATGAAACCCGACGTATCTACATTCGCCGTTTATCCCTACTACTTTTACGACAAAGCTGTTGTAAGCTTTATTTGCAACTTATATACACCACATGGAAAAAAGTTTGAAAATGACCCAAGACAGATATGTCAGAAAAATATGGAAAAAATCTTGTCAAAAGGATATAAGCCGACAGCTGCACCTGAACTTGAATTCTATCTTGTGCAGAAAGATGAAGAAGGCAACATTGACGCAGTTGAAAACCACATAATAGATGAGCAGAGATACTTCGACATAGCACCTGGCAGAGACATCACCGAAACCTATCGAATGGATCTTTCCAACGTCCTATCCGCAATGGGAATCACAGTGGAACGAGAAGGACACGAAGTAGGCTCAGCCCAAAATGAAATAACATTCAAATATTCAGATCCAGTCATAACCTCTGACAATATCATACGTTACAAGTTCGCAGCCAAAGCCGTAGCAGACAAAAAATACAGTTGGACAGCAACATTCATGCCAAAACCTTGGTTCGGCAAAGCTGGCAACGGCATGCATGTTCACCTAGGACTTTTCGATCGTAAATCTAATAAAAACCTATTTTACGATTCTGAAGGTTACGCACATATTTCGCAGAAGTGTCGATATTTCATCGGTGGTATTCTGGAACACGCTAGAGCCTTGTGTGGCTTGGTAGCGCCTACAGTGAATAGTTATAAAAGGCTAGTTCCAGGTTACGAGGCACCGGTGTATATAGCGTGGAGTAAGAAAAACCGTTCAGCCTTGATAAGAGTCCCAGGATATTTCCCTGGAAAAGAAAATGAAGCTAGGATAGAACTTAGGAGCCCAGACCCGTTGTGCAATCCTTATTTCGCGTATTCTGCTATATTTGAAGCTGGATTAGACGGTGTTAAAAAGAAGATTGAACCAGGAGATCCCGTTGAAACAAACATTTATCATCTCAGCGATGCTAAACGCAAACACCTCAACATCGGAGTTTTGCCTACATCTCTCAAAGAAGCCTTGGAAGAATGGGAAAGCGACGACATCTGCAAGAGAGCTCTAGGTAAAGACACCGCTGATAAATATATGGAGTTGAAGATGAAAGAATGGAAAGAATATGAGCCGCACATACCAAATGACAAAACCAAAGTAACCCCATGGGAATTGCAGAAGTACCTCTACGCTTAAAAGCAAAAGGAATTGCAGTTTAAAAAGAAGACAGGTGGAAGAATCATCAAAAGCTATCTTTCTTTCATGCTTCATCCACCCCAGAACCTTTCAGAGAAGATGTATTGACGGCTTAGATAACAAGAAGAAACTTCAGGCTATATCCATTGTAAATTTTCTGCGAAAGAAACTTGCCTATAGTTTAGACTGAAAAGTGAAAATAACTGTGAAAAGAAATTGTTGCAACAAAGCATTTATTCCATAGTGTTGAGAAGATGCACCCATGACATATGATACTGTTCTGGTCCTTGACTTCGGTGGGCAATACTGTCATCTCATAGGAAGAAGAATAAGAGAGCATAATGTTTACTCTGAAATAGTTCCACACAACATAAGACCCGAAGAAATCAAGCGCCTAAATGAAAAATTCAACGTGAAAGGAATAATTCTTTCCGGAGGTCCAGCCAGTGTCTATGAGTCAAATGCGCCAAGATGCAATCCAGAGATTTTAGATTTAAACCTACCAATTCTGGGTCTCTGCTACGGTCATCAGTTTATTGCTCAAATAGCAGGAGGAGAAATTGAGCCAGCCAAGCGTAGAGAATATGGAATCACCTATGTCACAATTGACAAGCCTGTAGGCGTCTTAAAAGGCTTAGACAGAAAGGAGAAAGTCTGGATGAGCCACGGTGACACGGTTTTCTCTCTTCCAGCCGAATACAAAGTTTTAGCACATACAGAAAGCTGTCCAGTTGCCGCATTCAGGCATAAAGAAAAGCCAATTTACGGCTTGCAGTGGCATCCCGAAGTCGTTCACACGGAAAAGGGTACACAGATGCTTCAAAACTTCATCCTCGAAGTTTCTCATTGCGAAGCCAACTGGAGGATGAAGGATTTTATAGAAACCGCGGTACGAGAAATACAGCAGGCCATAGGCAACAGTAGAGCCATCATCGGGTTGAGTGGAGGCATAGATTCAAGTGCCGCCACAGCGTTAGCGGCTAAAGCTCTTGGCAGAAATCTAACCGCAGTTTTTGTTGACCATGGCTTCATGCGAGAAGGTGAGCCTGAGTTTGTCAGATCAACATTTGAAAAGTTTGGGATAAACTTCAGTTTAGTGGAAGCACAAGAAAGATTTCTGCAGAAATTAGAGGGCACCGTAGATCCTGAGAAGAAGCGGAAGATTGTGGGAGAGGAGTTCATTCGAGTTTTCGAAGAAGCTGCTAGACAAGTTGGTGCAGAATATCTTATTCAAGGCACAATTTATCCAGACCGCATCGAGTCAGGTTTCAGAAAGTTTTCAGACAAGATAAAAACTCATCACAACGTGGCTGGTTTGCCTGCAAAGATGGAGTTTAAAGCGATAGTTGAACCTCTTTGTGATCTCTACAAAGACGAAGTACGCGAAGTTGCTCAACAGCTAGGATTGTCAAAAGAGATTGTTTGGCGTCAGCCTTTCCCTGGTCCAGGCTTAGCAGTAAGAGTGACAGGTAAAGTAACAAGAGAAAAGGTTGAGATTGTTAGAAAGGCAGATAGAATTGTAACTGAAGAAATCGAAAATGCCAGTTTAGGGAACAGTCTTTGGCAATATTTTGCAGTCTTGACTGAAACCAAGTCCACCGGTGTGAAAGGCGACGCCAGAGCTTACGGATATACAGTTGCTGTTCGTGCTGTTGAAAGCCGAGAAGCCATGACAGCCAGCTTTGCAAAAATTCCCTATGATGTATTGGAGAGAATCTCTACAAGGATAACGAATGAAATACCCAAAGTTGTAAGAGTTGTCTACGACATCACTCACAAGCCGCCTGCAACAATAGAATGGGAGTGAAGCAGATCTATTAGACTCTTGGCTTCTGAACTAAATCCTCAATTCTCTCTTTTTTAAGCAGCTTCACATGCTCAACCAGCTCATTCACAACTGCTTCAAAAACTTTTTTCCCCTTTTGAACAGAAGCAGTTGTTGACACACCGAAAACTCCTGAACTTGTATAATCCACAGTGTCTAATGGAAGCACTATACCTTCGGTATGCACAGCGTGTTTGCGGGGTTCTTCATCCACAGCCTTGGTCATATCAACAATTTGTGGGTGCAAAGCCAAATTCAACGAGGTTTCCTCACCTGCTGCATGTTTCCTTGCTTCTGGTTTGAAGAGATCAGGTAAAAGTTTGCCTGTGGCTGACCACCATTGAAAGATGGAGACAAAGACTCCTTTTTGTCTAAGTTCTCTAGCCATCTCGGTGAGAGCATATAAGTTGCCACCATGTCCATTAACTATCACGATTTTTCTAGTTCCATAATAGTGAAGCGATAAGCATACTTCCTTCACATAATTTTTGAATGTTCTAGGTGATATGCAGATGGTTCCCCAAAACTGTTTATGATGAGGACTGACGCCGAATGGAATAACCTGTAGGCAAAGTGATCCAGTGCGTTTCGCTGTTTCTTCAGCTATAGCTTTAGCTATCAAGTGATCTGTTCCAAGCGGATTCTGTGGACCATGCTGCTCGTTTGAGCCGACTGGAAGAATCACGATATCATTTTTTGTGAAATATTCTTTTGCCTCGCTCCAACTCATTTCATGAAGCATAACCTTCACGTTTTCACCTTCCACGAAATCGTTTTATTAGTGTGCCATTGAATATAAGCTTGCAGTCTTAGACGGTGAAAAGCTTTGAAAGCTTTGATTCTCGCGGGAGGCTTCAGCACAAGGTTGAGACCTTTAAGCTGTACCAGACCAAAAACCCTTTTTCCATTAGTCAACAAACCTTTGTTGCAGTGGATTTTCGAAAGACTTGTTAAGAACAAGATTGAAAAAGCAATATTAGCAGTCAATCTTCAAACAGAGGTTCATTTGAAGCAGGCTAGAATTCCGAAATATGGACTGCACACCAAATATTCACGGGATTCACTGAAAAAACCGTTGGGAACTGGCGGTCCAATAAAAAAAGCTGAAAAACTGCTTGGTCATGATTCTTCTTTCTTAGTTCTGAATGGAGACATATTCGCCGATATAGACTACAGTGAAATCTTAAAGGAGCATGAAAAGAATGATGCAACAGCAACAATAGCCCTTCATGAAGTAGATGATCCGAGCAGATATGGAGTCGCAGAATTAGCAGAGGGAAACCGCATAAAAAGATTCATCGAAAAACCGCCGCCCAATACTGCTCCAACCAATCTGATAAACGCTGGCATCTATGTTCTAAGTCCAGAAGTTTTCGAGCATATTCCAGAAAGACGAAAAGTTTCCTTAGAACGGGAAGTTTTTCCAAGACTTTCCCAAGAAGGTAAGCTCCACGGATACGTTTTTGATGGTTTATGGATGGATATGGGTAAGCTGGAAGACTACCTGAAGACAAACAAAATTTTACTTGACTCTTTTGACAAGCAACAAAAATTCAAGAGTAGAGGCGAAGTGAAAGTCAAGAAGCCTGTGGCTTTTGAAAGAGGAGTCTCTGTAGGAGAGAAATCGGTCATCGGACCTTATGGGATTCTAGGGCGTAACGTTATTGTTGGAAAAAATGTTCAGATACAATACTCAGTGATTTTTCCCGGTACAGTAATATCTGATTTTTCTTCAATAAATGGAGCTATAATCGGTGAAAACGTAGTTATTGGAAAAAGAGTAAAAATCGGTGAGGGATGCGTACTCGGTGACCACGTCAAAATAAAGGATAATGTATCACTTGCCGAAAGAGTTTCTATCTGTCCAGCTAAAGAGATTTCTGAAAGTGTATCAACAGCTAAAAAAATCATTTAGGAAAAAGGTAAGAGACTATGTTAGATTCAAAACGATTATTTGGAACAAACGGGATACGTGGAATTGTCAACAGAGAGTTAACCACCGAAATAGCAATAAAAATCGGAAGTGTAATAGGAGCTTTCTTTCAACATGGCAATCTCATAGTTGGATATGATGCTAGAACAAGCAGCCCCATGCTTGCAAAGGCAATAATTGCTGGTCTAAATGCGACAGGATGCAACGTGCTTTTAGCGGGAATGGCACCCACACCAGCGTTACAATATGCAGTAAAAAACCGCAAAACCGATGGTGCCGTGATAATAACTGCGTCGCACAACCCACCTAAATATAACGGAATAAAGGTTGTTTGGAACGACGGAATAGAACTCTCACGAAAACAAGAAATTGACATAGAAAACAAATTCTTCAATGAAAAAATACGGTACACAGAATGGAACAATCTAGGAACAATACGAGACATACCCGGAGTCATTGACGATTATATAGAAGCAATAAAAGAGCATGTAGACAGTGCACGAATAGAAAAAAAAGGTTATCATGTTGTAGTTGACGCAGCAAACAGTGTAGCCAGCCTTGCAGCACCACGTCTGCTTAGAGAGTTAGGATGTAAAGTCACATCCATAAACGCAAATATTGACGGAACATTTCCTGGAAGACCGCCAGAGCCTCGCCCAGAAAACCTTGAGGACTGCGCGCTAATAGTGAAGGCTGTCGGCGCAGATTTGGGCGTAGCGTACGATGGTGACGCTGACCGCTCAATCTTTGTTGATGAGAATGGGAAGATTTACTGGGGAGACAAAACTTTTGCCTTAGTTGAAAAATATTTCTTGAAGAGAAATCCAAGTGAGAAGATTATTACGCCAGTAAGTTCCTCAACTTTGATTAAAGACATAGCAGATTCCTATAAAGGAGAAATCGTATGGACTAAAGTGGGAAGCATAACAGTTTCTCAAACCATGAAGAGGTTGAAAGCAAAACTGGGCGGTGAAGAGAATGGTGGAATCTTTTACGGTCCACACCAATCGGTTAGAGATGGGGCGATGGCAACAGCCTTAATATTGAATATCATGGCTACTACTGATAAGAAACTCTCGAAATTGCTTGGAGAACTACCGAAATATTTTATTGAAAAAAGAAAAGTTGAATGTCAAAATAAGCTGAAAGAGAGGGTACTTGAAAAGTTAATTGAACAAGTAAGCAGATTGAACATAAATACAATTGACGGGGTCAAAATATTATTTAAGGATAAAAGCGCAATCCTTATACGTCCAAGTGGAACAGAGCCCATTTACAGATTATATGCAGAAGCAAAAACAGAATCAAAAGCCCTACAACTTGTACAGGAGTACACTTTAAAACTTAAAAGAATAATTGATAGCCTAAACAACTAGTTCAGTTTCTCACCAGATTATGGAGAATAGCAGATGACTACATCAATACTTAACATAAAACCAGAAGAAATAGACAATGCCAAGAAACGTGGAAAATATAAAGTTAGTATCATAAATTGCGGACGAAACGGTATTCTCCACGCTTGCCTCTTCGCTGAAGCTGGATTCAGAGTCATATGTGTTGACTCAAATAGATTAATGATAAAACAGCTTTCAAGGGGAAGAGTCGCCTTTCTAAACGGTGAGACCAAGCTTCTACTGAAAAAAAACGTAGAAAATGGACATCTAACAACAACAAGTAATATCAGAAAGGCTGTTGCAGAAAGCGATATAATAGCAATAACAACCAAAGCAAAGATTAACAGTAGGAAAAAAGTCAACTATCTAAACATAGAAAAAACATGCAAGCAGGTGGGTTCAAATTTTCGACGAGGCTCATTAGTAATTGTTATTAACGTGGTTGGACCAGGCACGACAGAGAGTCTAATCAGAAAGACTTTAGAAAACACTTCTGGATTTAAAATTGGAACTCATTTCGGTCTAGCCTACAGTCCAATTCAACTTCCAGATAAACAAAACTTGGAAAAATTGGCGAATCATAAGCGGATTGTAGCTGCCGCAGACAAGAATAGTTTAGATGCTGCATCAACTATTCTAGACATAATCACAAAAGATGGTGTAATAAGGACAATTGATGTAAAAGCAGCAGAGGCAACAAAACTCTTCGAGTCTGTTCAGCAATATATTAACATTGCTTTAGCTAATGAAATTGCTTGTTTTTGTGAGAAGGCAGGAATAGATTACCTTCGAGTTCAAGAACTTGCAGAAAAGAGTGCGTATAACAAATTTGTCTCACCAACACTCACTCGTGGAAACATACATGAAGAACCGTATCTTCTATTGGAGGAAGCTGAGAACGTAAATGTAAAGCTTCGAATCCCAGCAATTGCCAGAGACATAAATGAAGAGATTTTGAGACATGCAGTTAGTTTGATTAAGGAAGCATTGAGAAGCTGCGGAAAGAGTTTGAGAAGAGCAAGAATTTCTTTGATGGGGATTTCTCGAACACCCAACACAAAAGATAAAATGAAGATCGCAGCCAAAAAAATTGTCAAAACTTTGGAGACTAAGGGCAGTAGAGTCAGCCTTTATGACCCATATTTGTCAGGTAAGAAGTTGACTGATTCAGGTTATTCCTTCAAGAAAAGTCTAAAAGATGCTATGAAAGGTGTGGACTGTCTAGTAATATTTACAGGCCACAACCGATTTAAGCGTTTAAGCCTGAATAAACTGAAGATTTTGGGAAGGATGCCTGTCGCAATAGTTGATCTTGAAGGGGTTATAGATCCTGAAAAGGTTGAAATAAAAGGTTTGATATATCGTGGTTTGGGAAGAGGCGGTCTGACAAAATGACAAAGTTACGTGTTGCAGTCATTGGAACCGGTTTTTGGGGAAGAAACCATGCAAGAGTTTACAAGGAGCTGGAAGAGACAGAACTTTTTGCAGTGTGTGATGTAGACACTGAGAGAGCTAAAAACGTAGCCATGCAATTTGGTGCAAAACCATACAAAAATGTTGGAAGGATACTGAAATTGAAAGAAGTTGAAGCAGTAAGCATTTGCACATGGTCAACAAGCCTTGCGAAAGTAGCTCTAAAAGCGTTGAAAGCAGGAAAGCATGTTCTAGTTGAAAAACCAATGGCAACAAACGCAAAACAAGCTGGAAAACTATTGGAAACAGCAGAAAAGAAGGAGGTACATCTTACAGTTGGCTTTCTAATGCGGTTTATTCCTGGAATCCAACACATTAAGAACGAAATCGAAAACAAAAAAATCGGCAACCTTGTATGCGCTACTGCAAAAAGAGTTTCTCAGTGGCCGGAAAGAATAGGCGACGTAGGAGTCGTAAAAGACTTGGCAATCCACGATATAGACATAACAAGATATCTTTTCGGCGAAGAACCCATCGCTGTTTACGCCAAAATTGGAAAAATGAAACATAGAAAATTTGAGGACTACGCTCAGATAATGCTTTCCTTCAAGAGAAGTAAGAACGCCTTCATTGAATCCAACTGGTTGACGCCATACAAGACCCGAGTATTAGTGATTACTGGAAGTGAAGCCATAATGAAACTTGATTACATTACTCAAGAATTGACAAAAGAAGATGCAAATGAGACAGTGCAGCCAAGACTTCCTTGGCGAGAACCCCTAAAACTTGAACTACAACACTTCGCAAATTGCATTTTGGAGAAAGAAAAACCACTGATAACAGGCATTGACGGTTTAAAAGCTATTCAAATCGCAGAAGCAGCATTAAAGTCCTCAGCAATACATAAAGTAGTGAAGCTGAAGTGAAGAATTAAGGTTTTCCCATTTCGTTTTTGAGATTGAAAGGCTTTCCCTTCAGCAAAATTTTTTCCGGAATCCTAGCTTCCCATTGTCTTAAAAATGGCAGGTCTTCACCTTCTTTACGTAATTCGTCAGGCAACATCTCCGGAATCTCACTTCGTATTGGATACCATCTTAAACATTTCGGACAAATGATTAGGCCTTCCACTATTTCCTCCTTCTTATCGAAGATAAGCAATTCAAGAGGATGATGCTTATCTATAGGGCAAGCCAGAATCTCCATCAGTTTTCTCCTCATTTCAGCATCTCCTTTATGCAAGTATAAATTGAGTATTTATTAAACTTGCTAAACTACCGCTTAATGACGATGTCCAAAGCTATTTGATACCAGTGTGGACCGGCCGTTCGAACAACTCGACCAAAAGGAATTTCGAAAATCACATCCATACTTTCAAGTTTTTCAATCATCTTCAGTTTAGCTTTTTGTATAGAATTTTCTTTTTTCTTGGCATATTCAAAAGCGTAACAATGTATCCATCCTCGGGTGTTTCTAAGAGCTGACAAAGCAAAGGGCAAATATTCAAGTGTCTTTTCAGGCAAAGGCATAAGAACCCTGTCTGCTACACCACACAGTTTTTTCGCGACAATTTCTTCAGCATCCCCAAATATAGGAATAACCTTTCCATAGACCCTATTCAACCTAACGTTGTCTCGCATAAATGTAAATGCAGCGGGATTCACATCAATTGAATATATTCTTTTAGCTCTTGAATGTTTAGCGATAATTATGGAGAAACAACCCACTCCAGCAAACATGTTGACAACAACCTCTCTGTTTCCTACTTGTTTTGCAATTCGCATTCTTTCGAAGAGAAGCCTCGGCGAAAAATAGCATTTCCCAACATCAACAGAGAATGAGGAACCAAATTCTTTATGCGTCGTCGTAGTCTTGTCCTCACCAGCAACAAACTCCAGTTTTCTAAGCCGGAAATCTCCACGAACAGGGCTTGTTTGAACCAATACTGTCTTCACATTTTTATGAACATTCATGATTGTTTCTGCAACCACTCGACAATATTCTCTTGACGTCCCTGTCATTCTTATAATTGCCATATCCCCAATAATATCATAAGAAGTCCAAAAGCAAGCTAACTCCTCAGAAGAAAAAGACTTTGAAAGAACATCCCTCAAACGCTTGTCCAAGATCAACCCGTTCCGAGTATAGTATTTACGAGAAAACATTTTTAAAAGTGAAACACATTCATTTCAAAAGAGGATACATTGATGGAGAAGAAGAAAGCCACCGGAGTCGCATATGAATGTGTAAGATGCGGAGCAAAGGTTCCTACAAACGAGTTAGAACTCCGCGGTGGGGAAATAAAATGTATCATCTGTGGTTATAGAGTGTTAAAAAAAATTAGACCTCCTGTTGTAAAACGTGTCTCAACAAAATAGGGGCTAATACTAATTAGCAAATGAACTGTTTACTTCTCCGAAGTCTTAGCTTGATTGACTGTGCAAACCAGTGTTTTCAGAAGATTTCTTTGTCTCCAATCTTGCGAAGGGTTTTTCCGCGAAGCTTCACCGGTGGACCTATCACCTCTTCTGGCATTTTTTCAGTTGTTTTCCTCTTCACGGTTTCTCCGCAGATTCCTCCTGGAAGAAGTCGTCTTTTTGTACACATAGTATATGCGCAGTTTGCAACATCGCACGTATCCTCCGTCCATTTACACCATACATCGTCTCTATTGTAAACAGCAGCTTTTTTAGCACATCTGAAGAATTTACATGTGGGAGAACATGTTCTCTTTTGAGCCAACATGTGCACAACCTTAGGTTAGTTTATCAAGAAAACTTCACTATTCAGCATTACATCTGTAAGAAGTATCTTCACAACAGCTGATATAAAGTTTTTTCCTTCATACTCTTTATTCAGGCTCTAACATGAATTTTCGGCTATTCAAGATTTTTTTCTTCTGTAAATTTCTAATAAAAGAATCAGCATTATAGTTACAATAATTGTTAATGCTGTTGTTAACTGACTTGTTTCGACAAGGATTCCTGCCAGCAGCACAAATTTTTGTATTTTGATTTCAATTGTTGTTGATTCATCAACAGAAAATGTCTTTGATACACATGGTTGCATTTGGTCGTTTAGGTAGACTGCTATTCGCAGGTTTCCGCCAATAAGATTGGTGAATGTTGCTTTGCCGTCAGATTGTGTCTGGCTTGAGCGTGATGGCAAGCCTTCTCGTTGCAGGGTCACATTCGCATTTGAAATTGGCTGTCCAAAATAATCTGCGACCTTAATTGAAACGGTCAAATCATAGAGCTTGCAGAGTATGGATAGATTCTGATCTTGGAACAGATCTACTTCCGTTTCATTCAGTTTAACCCCTCTCGCATAAATTTCCACATCAAATCTGCCGAAAGTAGAGTCAAATACGGCCACTCCTTCAGAAGTAGTATTTTGTTCATAGTACAGACCACCCATCAGTTCATGAACTTTCACCACTGCATTGACGAGTGGCTGACCTTTCGCGTCAGCGACATCAACTTTTAACGTTAACGTTGGACACGTGATGTTTATAGTGAACCATGCTACCACAGCTCCATTAACAAGCAAACGCGGAATTGTTGTCACATTAAATTGTTCACCATAACGTGAAGCATTCAAAACATAGGTTATGTTAGGTAAGAGAGAATGTGCTACAGCCATTCCGTTAATATCTGTACTTAGCGTCTGATTCACTGATGTTACATAGATTTTGACTTCTGGGATACGAACTCCAGCTTCATCCATAGTAAGTACTCTTAAGTTAGTGATGTCACATATAAAATCTAAAGACATTGCACCAGTAACGTTTATCCAGCACTCACCTACGTCTTTTTCCCTAAATTTCGCCTTGGATGTATAATTCCCGATTTCGAGCATTACAGTTGCCAAACCATCCAGATCACTTGTCGCATTCGCAATATGTATGGCATTCTCAGAAACTTCAACTGTGACGCTAGGTACAGGTTCTTTGGCAAGGTTTTTTGTGGTGATGTTGATAGCAAAACCTGGAACACTGAAATTTTGGGTGTCAGTGGGGTTTTTGAACGTCGCGTTTGGCGATATAGAAGTGATGTTTAAAGTATAAGTTCCCATAGAGGCATCTGAGGGTATGGTCCAGTTCGTGTAGTGAATCATGCCTTCTTCAGCGGTGACATTCTTTGAGTGAACAACGTCTTCTTCGAAGCTTACGGTGATTGTGACGTTTTCATTTTGTGCATAACCTGTTGCTTTAACATCCACAATTTGAAATCTATGATATTCTGTAGAGTCTGTTAGTCCTATGGAAAAAATTCCAGATGCGAGTGTTTCGTTAAGGAACACTTTGTATTCTCCAGTGAAGTTTGTGCTAGCAGCAGCAAAATCAGTGGGATAGATTGTAGTTGCATTGCCGTTTCCAATGTTTGATATAGGGATATCGACCAGATTTGTGTATGAATTGTTAGTAGAAGCTTGAACTGTAATGTTTGCCGTAAATGTTTCATTTTTTTTCCCCCCTGTTATATTTATGGAAATATGGATATTATCGCCTTCTTGTCGCTGTGCCGGCGGTTCAGGCATGTCAGTTTCGAGAGAGTATGATGTTGAAACCTGAAATGTTGTGGTCGCATTTTCTTCTTCTGTCAAATCAATAAGGATTACATTGTGATAACCTGCAAAGGTAGTCGCAACATCGAACGATGCATTTACTTCGTACCCCTTAGCCTTTCCACTGGTAACATTGATTTCATCAAACTGCACTACATACAACCCGTTTTCGGTACTTATGTTGCCGCTTAACAGAACTGTTGTCCCAACAGGTCCTGAAGGAGGTGTTAAGGAGATTATTCTCGTTTCGGCTTTTGCTTCCATCCAAAAAGGAAGAACCGTCACAGTAAACATTAACACGAGAAATAAGAGTGACAAATGCCTAATTTTTATGAGCAAAGATTTTGTCAAATGTCTTCCCTCAGCCATTCCATTTAGATTTGCGAACATTTCTATTACTGGAACCATTTTAAACTTTACCTTTGTTTTTCCATCTTCATCTTTTCACTTTCGCTTTCTAGAGATTATGCGCTGTTTGCCCTTCTTCGAATATCTGTACACATATGACAAATATTGTAATATCCTTCAGGATCAGGTTCCACATATTTGCTTCTTGCCCAAGCTATCAATCCGTTCATACCATTTTCAATTATCGCTTTTGCTACAGGTATTTTGAATGGGTCATAAGTTTTTATAATATCTAGAATATCTGTTTCAAAAGCATTTCCAATGTGGAAATCTTCGCAGACGGCAACTCTACCATCAGGTTCTATAAAGACTGAGTTCACGGAATCGAGATGTTCCGTATATGGTATGTCACCACAGTTACCTTTTGGTATTTCTGTTTTTGGCGGAAGATAGTCTCCAAGCCAAAAAATAGCCCTTCCCTTCGGTTGCATGACGTTTCCCTCACTACTTTCTATTGGCAAATCGTTTAGTTCCTTCAGGATAGCTTTGGTTTTTTTGTTGTATATGTTATTGTTGTTTTCAGATATCACCCAACACGGACTTAACGATATCTGTTCCATTCCTGCTTTCAGAAGCGATTTCACAGCTTTCTTGACAATATCTAAAGGGACTAGTTCTTGATGAAAACAATCAACGGAAATGTAAATCTCATTCACACCAGAGTTTACCAGATTACTAGCCGTCTCTTGTATTTCCTCTATCCTTTTCGACCAGAAACCATTTGTGATAACCTCTCGAAACGGAATCCCTACCATCGTTGCTTCTTTATGAATTACATAGACGATTTCAGGGTATAATAAAGGCTCACCGCCAAAAGTCATAATTGATTTTGGATGGAATCTGTTACCTATCCTTCTGACGATTCTTGCTGCTATGTTTTTGTCTATGCAGCTCGGGAATTATTTCCTTTCGTCTTCTCCCCCCCCAATTGGCAATGTCTACATTTCGAGTTGCACAGATAAGTTACAGCAAACTCTATTC